>ENA-ORXM01000238-ORXM01000238.1-marine-metagenome-genome-assembly--contig:-NODE-238-length-109361-cov-17.152868_pt1 | contig 109361 bp, 106 predicted proteins | sample MGYA00237867_ERZ511480 | MGnify/ENA primary metagenome ERZ511480 (study PRJEB26309, sample SAMN06266103) | marine metagenome | isolation source: Algal blade | place: United Kingdom:Sidmouth, United...
AAAAACCTAACAGGTATTTTCTATTTTGATTATACGTTTTCAGATTATGCCATTTCAACAGCATTTCCGCAAACAACCATTAGGTCTGGATTTACTGTAAGATATAATTTTGGTAACTAAAAAAAAGGCGCGTTTTATTACAGTATCTCCAAATAGTTAGGCTATATGAGATTATATTTTTACATTAAGTTTACTTAACATTGCGGCTGTATCTCGCAATAGCAAACTGACCAGCATTAGGAATAATAGTGGAGCCCACAGAGCCCTTTTTAGAGTGAGACTTGTAAAGGATAGACCGACCCTTTTGGTAATGCCAGAAATAAAATAAGTGGACGTTTTCATGTTAATTAAGCTTTTGAAGTTTGAAATGTAGATTTGAATAAATACATTTGTTAAATAAATATTTAAAATCATAAAATGAACATTCCATCAGAATTAAAATATACGAAAGACCACGAGTGGGTTAAAATAGATGGTGATACTGCTACCATTGGAATTACAGATTTCGCACAAAGTGAATTGGGTGACATTGTTTATGTTGAAGTTGAAACTCTAGATGAAACCTTAAATGCAGATGAAATTTTCGGGTCTGTGGAAGCTGTTAAAACAGTTTCTGATTTGTTTTTGCCATTATCTGGAGAAATTATTGAGTTTAATGAAGCCCTTGAAGACGAACCAGAAGTAGTAAATTCAGACCCTTATGAAGGTGGTTGGATGATAAAACTAAAATGTTCTGATGTCTCTCAAATAGAAGGATTATTATCTGCCGATGAGTATAAAAAACTTATTGGTGCTTAAAAAACTTATTTTTTTAGCGGCGTTAGGTTATGCTATTTTGTTAGGAACAGTGAGTTTAATGACATTACATAATCTTCCTGATGTTAAAATTTCTTTTGCTGATAAAATATTTCATTTTTTAGCTTATTTTGTTTTTGCGGTATTATGGTATTATGCGTTTAGTTATACATTTAATATTTTAAAAAGGAAAGCTATTTTATATGCTTTTGGCTTGGCTGTGTTTTTCGGTATAGTTATTGAAATTTTACAAGATACCATAACAGTATCAAGAGCTTTAGATGTTTATGATGCCTTAGCGAATACTTTAGGGGCTTTAATAGGTCTAGCAGTGTTATGGTTTAAAAATAAAATACACATTAAAAACAGTTAAACGCTTGTTTTTTTGGAAAATAAATAGTTATTTTAGCAATCTTGATAAACGATTTAAATTATGGAACCTAAAAAAAATCCCAAAGCAAACGTTGGACGTAACAGTTCGCTTTACTTCGCCATTGGATTAGCGTTAATGTTGTTTTTAACAAATTACGCAATCAATTACAAAACTTATGATAAATCTAGTATTGACATCGGGCAATTAGACCTTGATGAATTAGATGAAGAAGAGATTCCAATTACAGAACAAATTCAAACACCACCACCACCTCCACCACCTCCTGCAGCGCCAGAAGTGATTGAGATTGTTGAAGATGAAGTTGAAATTGAAGAAACGGTTATCGAATCTACAGAGGTTGATCAAGAAACAGAAATTGTTGAGGTTGAAGAGGTAGAGGTGGAAGAAGTTGAAGAAGATATAGATGTTCCATTTTCGGTAATTGAAAATGTGCCGATTTTTCCAGGTTGTGAAAGTGGAAACAACAATGCAAAAAGAGATTGTATGTCTAAGAAAATATCCCAATTTGTAAATAAAAAGTTCAATACAGAGTTAGCTAGTGATTTAGGTTTATCTGGAAGGCAGCGTATTAACGTTATTTTTAAAATTGATAAAACAGGTACTGTAGTCGGTATTCGTGCTAGAGCACCGCACCCAGGACTAGAAAAAGAAGCTAAAAGAGTTATTGGCTTATTGCCAAGAATGAAACCAGGAAAACAACGTGGTAAACCTGTAAATGTTCCATATTCATTACCAATAATTTTCCAAGTTCAAGATTAAAAAAATTAAAATTTTAAATATATAAGTATAAAACCTCGAAGTGTGCTTCGAGGTTTTTTTTGCTTACAGTATTTTTTAATAACACTAAAACCTTTTAACTGCTGCATCAAAATTGATGTTATCCATTTAAAAAGACCGTTACAAATTCAGCTTTTACATATTCATTAAAAAAAAGTAATCTTAATTTTTTAGAATTTTTGACCTAAAAAGGAAAAATATTTATCAATTAACTAAAATCAAGTCTTGATTCTGTCAGCGAAGTTGTCTTACATTGTTTAATCAGGCATTAATACAGCTAATATAAAATCCCGTTACGAAACCGTGACGGGATTTTTTGGTATGCTTGTTGTGACTTTATCATAATATTAACATTTAAACTATAATATTATGAGAAATCAAAAACATTCTCACGAACTCATTCGGCAAAATGAGCAAATCGTGAAAAAGTCACAAAAGCATGAAGCAAATTTACAAAAAAACTCAACTCTTTATTTTCAAATCGGGTTAATTGTATGTTTGTTGGTGGCGTTCGGCCTTCTTGAAATGAAGTTCGAGTCGACGATTCCAACAGATTATGCAACGAGAATTCCTGATGATATCACTTACGTTGATATTCCAATTATAAAACCTGAAGTTCTCGTTTTTCATGAACCTGTTCAAAAAAAGCATGCTAAGAACCCTGAAAAATTTGTGGAAGTTGAGAATGATACGCCAGATGAGTATTTTAAAAAGGAATTTACTGAGCCGACTATAGCGGTTCCTGATTTCGATCCAGATGCGCTTACTAAATTAGAGGATAAGCCGACAGAACCACAAAATGTACCATTTATTTCAATTCAAAATGCGCCCATTTACCCAGGTTGTGAAAAGGCAAAAGATAACCATGCAAGGAAAAAATGTATGTCTGAGAAAATTACCAAGCTGATACAGCGAAAGTTTGATGGAGGTGATATAGCTTCAGAATATGGCTTAACAGGAATACAAAAAATTGATGTTCAATTCACCATAGATAAAACAGGAAAAGTAAAAGATATTAAAACCAGAGCACCACATGCAAAATTGGAAAAAGAGGCTGTGCGAGTTATAAATTTTATACCAAAAATGATACCAGGTAAGCAAAGAGATAAAAACGTTGGTGTTATTTACAATTTGCCAATTGTATTTCAAGTTCAGTAAATAACAACTAAATATAATTTCATGTTTTTAAAACCGTTATCAGTAAAGTGATAGCGGTTTTTTTATGACATGATTTTATTTTAGGCTAACCTTTCTTTTAGAAATGCTTATCACATTACAAATTAAGACTAGAATTTAAAAATATGGTATCTTTCGACCCTAAATCAATTCTTAATAAGAAAACATGAAGCAATTCATTGTCCTATTTCTACTTATAATTCAGTATCATTCCTACTCTCAAAACACTTTATGGTCTGAAAGAGCACCAGTTTTCCCTAATTGTGAACATGTAGCTGTTGATTCGCTTCAAACGTGTTTTGACAAGCAGATATATGATAATATTTACAACACTTTTAAAGTACCAGAAAATATTATAAAAGAAAATTATAAAGGTGAAGTTGTTGTACTTTTTGAAGTAGATACTACAGGTCAGTTCCGAATCATTTATACAGACGCTTTATATAAGGAATTGAAAGAAGAAGCGAAACGTGTTTTTTCTGAATTTCCAAAAATAAAATCAGCAACTTATAACGGTAGAAAAATATTTAAGCAATATTCTATTCCTATTAAAATTCCATTAGTAGATCAATCGGTAGCCACACAAGATTTAGCTGAAAATAAAGAAAAACAACTTTCTAAGTTAGAAATAGCTGCAAAAAAAGAATTTGATGCTATTGATGAGGATTTAAATTTTTTTAAAAATAAAGCCTTTAAAAGCCAATTGAATATCCAGTTTACCCATAGTGATTATGCACGATTTGATAAACAAATGAATAGTATTGGTACAAATAGCCATACAGCATCTAAGCCTTTTGTTTATGAGGAAGTTTCAAACTATTATGATTTTCAAGCTGAACAGGCACGTTTAAAAAAAGATGCAGATTTTTGGGGAGAGAAAAAATTGTGGAATGAACACATGGTGCAGTTACAAGGCAAGGATTATTGGTTTACCGTAGACCCTATTTTGGATTTGCAGCTAGGGTCAGATTCTAATTTGGATTCTGGATCTACATACAATAATACTCGAGGAATTTTAATTCAGGGAGGTTTAGGAAGCAAGTTGAATTTTTATACGTCAATTTTTGAAAGTCAAGGACGTTTTGCAGATTATGTAAACCGCTATGCAGAGAGTTTAAAGGCTTTTGGCCCCGACCCCGCCATAGTTCCTGGACGAGGTATCGCAAAACGGTTTAAAACCGATTCCTATGACTACCCGGTTGCAGAAGCCTATTTGTCTTTTACGCCAGCAAAGTTTATAAACATTCAATTTGGGCACGGTAAAAACTTTATTGGCGATGGGTATCGGTCACTATTGTTAGGAGATGCAGCAAGTCCGCATCCATTTTTAAAATTGAATACGAAATTCTGGAAAATAAAATATACCAATACTTGGATGTGGCTAAAGGATGTTCGGCCAGAAGTAGAGCAGGATAAAGCCTTTTTAACTAAGTATATTGCCAATCATTATTTAAGTTGGAACGTATCAAAAAAATTAAATATTGGTTTATTTGAATCAGTACTTTGGACGAATTCAAACGACAGAGGTTTTGATGTTAATTATTTGAATCCAATTATTTTTTACAGGGCTATTGAGTTTGAAACAGGTCAAGGTGCAGGTAATGCGCTATTAGGTGCTTCGGCAAAATTCAAATGGAATGATAACGTAAATATTTACAGTCAATTTATCCTTGATGAATTCTCGCTAGGAGATGTAAAAGCGGGCGAAAAAAGTTGGAAAAACAAGTTTGGTTTTCAATGGGGCGTAAAATATTTTAACGCCTTTAAGGTTGATAATTTACTCCTTCAATTTGAATACAATCGTGTACGGCCATACACCTATTCGCATAATACGATTGTATTAAATTATGCGCATAATAACCAATCCATGGCGCACTTATGGGGCGCTAATTTCAGTGAGGCTATTATAATAGGCCGGTATCGTTATAAACGTTGGTTCGGCGATGCCAAATTTATTTTTGGAACACGAGGATTCGATTTTAATAATGGCACCGATAATTTTAGTTATGGCGGCGATATTTATAGAAGTGAAAATGATAGGCCTTTAAATATAGGTGTTGAAGTTGGCCAAGGCATAAAAACAAAAACTTTTAACGGCAACTTACAAGCAGGATATTTAATTAATCCAGCAACCAATTTAAAGGTTTTTATGGATATTACGGTTAGAAATTTTAATCCAGATGCCACGACAGCAATAACGTTTAAAAATAATACTGTTTGGTTTAATTTTGGACTTAGAACGGATTTGTTTAATTGGTATTTTGATCATTAACTTATTACTGCGAAAGCAGAAATCTCCATTATATGATTTCATATTTAATTACTCTCTTCATTTATTAAAAATTTAATTTTTACGGTTTTCCCATACTTAAAGAAGTGTTAAAGTTGCAATTTTAGTTAAAAACACGAAGTAGTACGTATCTTTCATTATGTTTTCTTATAATATCATAATTTACATTAGCACAAGCAGAACCGAATACCTCATTTGCAAGTCATATGAACACCGTATTTTCTCCTTTAAATAAAAATAACGTGCCACCACATGGTATTTTGTTGGATTATGGTATAGAGTTTACTAATGTGCCAGTTTTTAATGGAACACTTTCAGGTAGCACATACACAAATCCAACAGTACTAAAGCAAATTTACAATATTTTATTATGCAGTAGAATTAGAAATGTATCTACTGGGTTTGTAATCCCAACAACATTTAATACCAATCTTAAAACTAATCGGGCTGCTAATATTATTACATTAAGCTGTTTGTGGTTTAAGTATGCAACATTTATAGAGAATCCTCTAGGCAGCAATAAGCTTACATATAGTAATAATAAGTTTTATGACAAATACATAAATGGTGTTTGGCAAAACCCTTCTCGAGAAAGGCAAACCTTTGCTTTAGCAGCTACAAAAAAAATTTATAAAGATTATAATGTAAAAAGTAAAACTGCCCTCCAATATTTTTTATTCAAATATGCTAAGTACTATACAAACTATTTAAATCAATTTTGATAATGGGCAAGGATACGTTACCGTTCCGTTTAATCAAATAATTAATATTATTTACACAAGTGAAGTTGTGAAAATTTGGACTTATAAATTAAATCTGAACAATGGTAAAAATTTGTATAGTAGGTCAATGATTAAAATTGAAGAAGTTTTAAGAAGAGTGGCTTAGAGTCAAAGACATAGTTATCAAAATTAAAATATAAGATAAATGAAAAATATGATTTTATTATTGACAATATTCTACTTATTTAATGCATACAATAAAGATGATAAAAAGAATTCCAAAAACCCAATAGACCAATTACCTCCTGCCACACAAATAGGAGCTAATACTGCTGGGTGTTTGGTTGATGGTATAGCTTTTTGCCTAAACATGAAAGTGTACTACCTCTAGTTTTAAATTATCTTGATGGAGAAGATTTTACTTTAGATATTAGGAATAATAATGTTAATTCAAATGATGCAGATTATTTAAAGTCTTATGTTGGAGCTAATCCACCTAGTGGCTCAAAAAGCAGTCCTTTTTATAATTATTCTACAGAGTTTGATATTAGCAAATCCTAATTTTAGTAATTTTACTCATATTTTCTTTAATAAAAGAAATGGAGATTGGTTAGCGGCAGAATTAGATGGCACAAATGTTGAATTTACAGATTGTAGTTTTAAATCTGGCAATGTCGAAATATTTGGTTCAGAAAGCTGATGCAACAATAGCACATATTCTATTGCTAGTGGGTTAGCATCTTATAATTAGTATATAACAGAAGGTAACGGTTCGCCAAACATTACTTTAACCAAAAACGGCTCTAGTTCTGGTTTTGTAACTATTCAAATACCTTTGGGCGGTGGAGGTGTATGTGGCAATGCTATGTTGACTAAAGGAATTTATTTAGGTCCACCTATCACAGCATTAATTAGCGGAGAACCGCAATATGTTGGAAACTATTCTACAAGGCAGTATATTCATTTAACTTTTGAAGACTTGGTAAAATAAATTTCAACAAGTATTAATGATTCTAATTTTGAGTTTAGGAAGGCAACTCCATATAATTAAGATTATCATTTGGTTACTAAAAATGTGCAAACAGTAAAACTTCAAATAATCTCTTCAACTTATTGCGCTATAGATATTGAGGTTAGATTTAAAAACGAATGCGGTTGGGGTCCTTGGAGACTTTATGAATGGTTTATTCAACTAGGTAATGGTGGCGGATACTATTATTGCATATATAAAACTCATCAATCTCTCAATTAAATATAAATATTATTGAAGTAAAATCTGTAGCAGCTACAAAAACTGGTTTCAATCAAGAACAATCAAAAAAAACATTATCAACGTCCAATGTTTTGGATGATACATATAATATTATTGTTTTTTAATATTCATGGAACAATAAAATATCAGAAGAAAAGGACTAAGAATAAATTTCAAAAAATAGATACTTTATCTTGATAAGGGCTATTTATTACATGAATATATACAATAGTAGAGGTGAAAAAATAAGTAAAGGGTTTGCTATAAAATAGTATAATTAATAATTATTATAAAGAGCTTTCTGTTTTTAAAATAGAAGGCTTTTTTTGTTTTAAAATTTTCAACTCATATTCCCCTTTAAAAATTCATCAAAACCAAAACCATTAAGTATTATTGAAAGAAAACCAATTAGATAAAACACAACTTGTATTTGGTTATATGTGAACCATTAATCAAGATTATAAATAAAAATTTATTGAATGGAGGTTCAGGGTTTGGTATTATTCATAAAGCATAATTTGACCATTAAATTTAGTATAATACCATTGCTAAAATTGCTTTTATAGAGTATCTTTGCATTCGCAATATAAAAGCCGAAAAAGACGAAAAACGTTGAGTAATTCAAAAACGACCATAGCAAACCATACTGTGATTTCAGATTTTAAAGAAATCACGAAAATGCGTTTGTCCATAAGTGTTGTTTTTTCTTCACTTGTGGGCTATTTATTGGGTGTGGATACTATAGATTTCGGTACTCTTGTTTTATTAGCTTTAGGTGGCTATTTTATGGTTGGTGCCTCAAACGGATATAATCAAATTATTGAAAAAGATTTGGATGCGCTCATGGATCGTACAAAAAACAGACCCATTCCTGCTGGACGTATGTCTGTTAATACGGCGTTTATAATTTCTACTATTTTTACCATTTTAGGGATTATCATTTTGTATACCATTAATAAGCAAACCGCTATGTTTGGTGCCATATCTATATTTTTGTATACCTGTGCGTACACACCTTTAAAAACAAAAACACCTATTGCGGTGTTTGTTGGTGCCATTCCTGGTGCTATTCCGTTTATGTTGGGTTGGGTAGCGGCTACAGATGATTTTGGTATTGAACCAGGAACTTTATTCGCTTTACAGTTTTTTTGGCAGTTCCCACATTTTTGGGCTATTGGCTGGTTTTTGTTTGAAGATTATAAAAAAGGTGGATTTTACATGTTGCCAACAGGAAAACAAGATAAAGGCACTGCGGTACAAACAATTATGTACACAATATGGACGATTTTAATTTCCATAATCCCCGTGTTTGGGTTTACAGGGAGGTTACAAATTTCAATAGTGGCTGCTATAGTCGTTTTTGGAGTCGGTATGTGGTTTTTATATTATGCTATCAGGTTGTTTCGTTTAATGACTGAAAAAGCGGCGAAGCAATTGATGCTAGTAAGTGTATCATACATTACTTTAATACAGATTATTTACGTTGTAGATAAATTTATCAGATAAATTATGGATTTAACGCAAGGCACTAAAGAAGAAAAAAATAGCAGAGCAAAAAAAATGATGCTTTGGTTTGGTATTATTTCGTTAGTTATGTCTTTTGCGGGCTGGACCAGTGCATTTGTAGTAAGCAGTGCAAGACCAGACTGGCTTAAGGATTTTGTATTGCCAAATGCTTTTATAGTTAGTACAGTTGTAATGATTATTAGTAGTTTTACGTTTATTTTAGCAAAACATGCGTTAAAAAACGGGAACCATAAAGTAACTACACTATGGTTATTTTCGACTTTAATTTTAGGTGTTATTTTTATTGTTAATCAGTTTTCTGGTTTTCAGCAAATTATCGATTTAGGTTATAATTTTACGGGACCAACGAGTAATGTAACCATGTCTTACATCTATTTAATAGCCATTGTTCATATTTTACACGTTGCTGTTGGGCTTATTTGTTTATTAGTTGTAATTTATAATCATTTTAAACAAAAGTATTATAGTACCAACATGTTGGGTTTTGAATTGGCTGCTACATTTTGGCATTTTATTGATATTTTGTGGGTTTATCTTTTTTTATTTTTATATTTTGTGCGCTAGTTATTGGCGGATAAGCCTTTTGGTTTACTGTTTTACAAGGGTTTTGGCAGCTCCATGCGTTAGGGATTGAAACGACATCCTTTTTTGAGGCACAAGAAAAAGATATAGTGTAAAGCCCGACCCTTTTGGGTAACGCCCAAATTATTTTTAGCTAAGATTAATTTCTGGTTATTAATTTTTAAAGCATGATGTTTTATTAGATAAATAAAATACTTATTTTTGTTCAACTTTTAAACGATACCATGAATTTGGTATACTAACGATAATATATGAGTACAGCAGTAGCAGAAGGCAAAACTTGGGGAGGCGGTAACGAACCGTTGAGGGCAAGTTACGGTAAAATGATGATGTGGTTTTTTATCGTATCAGATGCTTTAACATTCTCAGGGTTTTTAGCAGCCTATGGATTTTCAAGATTCAAATTTATTGATGCATGGCCTATTGCAGATGAGGTGTTTACTCACTTTCCGTTTTTTCATGGTCAGGATTTACCAATGATATATGTGGCGTTTATGACGTTTGTTCTTATTATGTCTTCAGTAACTATGGTATTAGCTGTTGATGCTGGCCACCATATGGATAAGGCTAAAGTTACCATATATATGTTTTTAACCATTATTGGCGGTGTAATATTTGTTGGGTCCCAGGCTTGGGAATGGAATACTTTTATTAATGGTGATTACGGTGCAGTACAAACTAAGGGTGGTAACATTTTGCAGTTTGGGCATTATATTGAAAATGATGGGGAGCAAGTTTTTAAGCGTGTTGCAGTTAGTGACTTTGCAGTAAGTGCAGCACATCAAGATAGAACACAGCACAAAAGTAAAAATGGGTTATGGTTTGTTGATGAAGGCGAGTTGCCTACTTACACTATCGATGAGATTATACACGGTTTACAGGCTAATAAAGATGTTTTAATCCGTACGCAAGTAATAAACGAGGAAGGTCAAAAAACAGTATTATCAAGAGCTGAATCTATAGACCAGATTATGAAAAATGGTAAGCTTTATGTAAAAGGGGCGAATCTTCAAGTAAATGAATATGGATCACCACTTTTTGCAGATTTCTTTTTCTTTATAACAGGGTTCCACGGGTTTCACGTGTTTTCAGGTATTGTTATAAATATAATTATATTTTTTAATGTTATTTTGGGAACTTACGAAAGGCGAGGGAGTTATGAGATGGTTGAAAAGGTAGGATTGTATTGGCATTTTGTAGATTTAGTTTGGGTATTTGTATTTACATTCTTTTACTTGGTATAAATTTTTTTATTTCCTTGTAAGGAGGAAATTTCATTATAATATAATTATTCATGGCGCACGAACATAAATTAGCAATATTTCAAGGCTTAGTTAAATTTAAATCCAATAAACAAAAAATTTGGGGAGTTTTAATATTCCTTACTATTGTTACGGCAATAGAGGTAGTGTTAGGTATTTATAAACCACAAATTTTAATGTCTATGTTTTTAGGTATGAAAATCTTAAACTGGATTTTTATTATCTTAACTTTAGTAAAAGCATACTATATTACTTGGGATTTTATGCACATGCGTGACGAAACAAGAGGCTTAAGACGTATGGTGGTATGGACTGCTGTTTTCCTTATCATATATTTAATGTTTATACTGTTACAAGAAGGCGGTTACGTTTTCGATGTGTATGATAATGGATATATCAAAAAAGATTTTTAGATAACACAAAATCCAATCTTAATCCTGCTAGTTGGCAGGATTTTTTTTGGATTAATTTTTGGATGTTACCAATAGGGTGTCTCTTCGATAGAGGTCTTCGCTCAAGAAAGGTCTCTGTGTCTTTTATTCAATTTTTACACTTTAAATCAACGAATTTATGAACAGAAATATTTCACTCTAATTCTTTAAAGGGTCAGTTGGAACTATGCAGTATTCATTCTAAGTCAAATTTAAAGTGAAATAAAATCAATTATCCTTGTTTATCGGGGGCAAGACTTTGAGGTATAGTGTGTTTACGAGGCAAAATACTAGAACTTTAAGTTTTTTTTCTTTGCGAATTCCAGTGAAAACTTCATGACTCTCTGTATAAAGCATACGGTTTCAATAAAATAATATCATTTATTGGTATTTACGTAATTAAAACATGGCACTTCAGCATCTTTGCAAGACAAAATTATAACTCCTGTCTATTATAGTTAAATAATAGAATAACAACGGTTTTTAAATACGCTTTTTTTATTTTTGTGAAACAATAGAAATACTACTGTTTTAATGAATTATAAAAAGATAAGTCGGTATGTAGTTTTAGGAGTTTTATTTTTTCTTCCTGTTACCTTTTTATTGTTTTTATATCCAGCAACACATCACTATGAACCGTTGGATATCGTAAATGAATCGGTTTTAGATTTGGATAATTTTACATCTAATTCAGAAGAAAAAGTCCGTTTAGCAGACCATATAACGGTAATTGGGTTTTTAGGAAGCAATCCGGTAAGTAAAAACACCTCAGCTTTAAATTTAAAAGAGTTGGTATATGATAAATTTAAGGGATTTAAAAAATTCCAAATTGTTATAGTATTGCCAAAGGGCGCAGAGGTATCTGCACAAAAATTGAAATCTGAAATTAGTTCTTATCAAGATTTAAGGTTTTGGCATTTCGTTTTTGGTGAAGAAAAAGATATTAAAAGTTTGTTTTTTAGTTTGAATGTAAAAGAAGGATTGAGTACCGAATTAGCTACAAATAATGTTTACATTGTAGATAAAAACCTAAACCAACGTGGGCGATTGGATGATAGAACAGATAAGGAATTAGAAAAGAAAAAAACCATTTATAGACTCAACGCCTATGACTGTATAGAGGTAGCAGAAATAAAAAATAAAATGAGTGATGATTTACGTATTTTATTTACAGAATACAGGCAAAAACGAAAAGGCGAGTTTAATTCTGATACAAGAAGAGCAAGCGATTTAAAATCTGAAAGCAATGAGTAAAAAAGCAAATTATTCATACATAGGTATAGCATTTATCGTGCTTGTTTTTGGAATCATCTTCATTCCAAAAATAGTATACAGAGTATCAAATAACGATGTTTCCAGAAAAGAAAGTAGAAGCGACCAGTTAAAAGAACAAACCTCTAGAAAATCAGATTTGTTTTTTATTTCCAATAATGGTGAAAATAGAAAAGTGCCTGACTTTTCGTTTGTAAACCAAAACGGAAAAACGATTACAAATAAAGATTACGATGGTAAAGTATATGTTATAGAATTCTTTTTTACTACCTGCCCAACTATCTGTCCAAGGATGAATAGAAACCTGATTCAAATCCAAAATGAATTTAAAGGTTTTGACGATTTTGGTGTTGCATCCTTTACTATCAATCCAGATTTTGACACGCCAGAAGTTCTTAAGACTTATGCTGAAAAATATGGGGTTACCAATCCAAATTGGAATTTAATGACTGGCGATAAGGAGGCTATATATAAACTTTCAAATGAAGGATTTTATATTTACGCTGCTGCAAATGATACCATTGAAGGTGGTTTTGAACATTCAGGCAATTTTGCCTTAATTGACAAAAATGGCTATATAAGAAGTCGCGTAGTAAATGGAAATCCTATAATATATTACAACGGAATTACATCAGAAGCTGAAAAAATAGATGAAGATGGAAAGTTAGAAGAAATTAGCGCCTTAAAAGAAGATATTAAAAAGTTACTTAACGAATAGGCAGGTTATTTAGATTAACAAAACATTTAGCTAAAAAATATTATGATTGAAGATAAAAAAGTTTTAGATGATAAAAAGTACAACAAGCTTATTGTTATACTATCTATAGTTATTCCTGTGGCCGTTGCTGCGCTTTTCGGAATTAAAATTGATGCCGAGCTTCCTGTTTTTCTACCACCAATCTATGCAGGTGTTAATGCATCAACGGCAGTAATTTTAGCGCTTGCATTTATAGCAATTCAAAAAAAGAATATAATACTACATAAACGATTAATGAAGTTTGCTATAGCATTGTCTGTGGTGTTTTTGTTAATGTATATCGCTTATCACATGACTAGCGATTCTACAAAATTTGGTGGAGAAGGTGCTATAAAATATTTATACTATTTTATATTATTTACACATATATTATTATCAATAGCTGTTATTCCATTTGTATTAATAACCTATGTTAGAGCCATTACAAACAATATAGAAAAGCATAAAAAAATTGCAAAAATTACATTTCCATTATGGCTATATGTTGCTGTTACAGGCGTTTTGGTTTATTTTATGATTTCGCCTTATTATTAATGAAACCCTGCTTTGTGAAGTTTGAAAAATGAACACAAAGCAGATAGACGAGCTAATCCTCTTGTAAAGGTGTTCTTTTGAGCAAAAGGACATGCTACTTTATGTGCATTTAAAAAACGATAAAGTAATGGTTTGCATTAATCTGGTTGTAGAGCAAGATTCTAAAAATAAAACATGAAAAATAAAGCTGTTTTTTTTCTACTATGTTTACTTTTTTTTATAAAAAGCAATGCCCAATGCGCCATGTGCCGTGCCGTACTAGAAAGCGAATCCGGACAAACTACTGCAGAAGGTATTAATGATGGTATCGTATATTTAATGGCTATTCCATATATACTTGTTGCTGGTATTGGTTATTTTATTTATCGCAAATACAATAAGAACCCATCCAAATAAATTTAAAATAACTTACGGTTAAAACAAAAAATTAAGATGAGTTCTGCGTTAAAAAAGTAATAAAAACTTTTTTACTCAATTATTGTAACATTTCTTTGCAAGAATAGTCTAATTAAAAAGCTACGATCATTAACTAAATCAATCAAACCATGTTAAAGATTCATCAACTTCATAAGTCCTATCCTATAGGAGATTCAAGTCTTCATGTTTTAAAAGGCATAGATCTCAACGTTGAACAAGGTGAAATGGTAGCCATCATGGGGTCTTCAGGTTCAGGAAAATCGACTTTACTAAATATCATTGGAATGCTGGATGAAGCTGATTCTGGGGAATATATTTTAGATAAACTTCCCATAATAGATTTAACTGAGAAAAAGGCAGCGGTTTACAGAAATAAATTTTTAGGCTTTATTTTTCAATCTTTTAATTTAATAAATTATAAAAATGCACTTGAAAATGTGGCACTTCCACTCTATTATCAAGGAATAAAGAGAAAAGAGCGACAGGAACTAGCCATGTTTCATTTAGGCAAGGTGGGTTTATCAGATTGGGCAAAGCATTTACCAAAAGAACTTTCTGGTGGTCAAAAACAACGTGTCGCTATTGCAAGAGCTTTAGCTGCAAATCCTAAATTGTTATTGGCAGATGAGCCTACAGGTGCTTTGGATACAAAAACATCTTATGATATTATGGCATTCATCCAGCAATTGAATGATGAAGGCAAAACCATTTTAATGGTCACTCACGAAGAGGATATTGCTAATATGTGTAAACGTATTGTACGCCTTAAAGATGGTGTTATTATGGAAGATGTTAAAGTAACCCAAGTAAGAGCAGAACAGTATGTTTGACATCGACCTTTGGCGCGAAATATTTCAAAGTATCAACATGAACAGAACCAGAAGTTTACTTTCTGGTTTTACCGTAGCCTTTGCTATTTTATTATTTACTATTCTTTTCGGGATTGCCAACGGATTGCAAAACACATTTGCTGAAGCCTTTATTGATGATGCAAATAATTCTATTTTTATAAATTCAGGAAGAACAACCAAAGCCAACAAAGGGCTTCAGGAAGGAAGGCAAATCCAATTTAAAAATGAAGATTTTGATTATATAAAAAATGATTTTGAAGATAAAGTGGAGTTTATTACAGCAAGAATTTATAAAAACTTCCAAGCTTCTTTTAGGGGTGAACAAAATGTTTATGATGTTAGAGCGGTACATCCAGATCATCAATATTTAGAAAAAACACAAATTGAAGATGGGCGTTATATTAATCAAAATGATTTAAATAATAAGACTAAAACAGTTGTAATAGGTCGGTTGGTAGAAGAAGATTTATTTTTAAAAACAAACGCTTTAGGAAAATATCTGAACCTCGGTGGTATTCAATTTAAAGTTATTGGTGTTTTTACAGATGATGGCGGTGATAATGAAGAACGAAAAATTTATATACCAATTTCAACAGCGCAATACCTTTACGGTAATAATGATTATATAGACCAAATTAGTTTAACCTATAATCCAGAAATGGACTATGATCAAGCATTAGCTTTTAGTACGTTACTAACTAAAAAAATGAAGCATCGTTTTTCAGTTGCTAGAAGTGATCAACGTGCTATCCGTGTTCGAAATATGGCAGAAGGTACTAAAGCTGTTAGCCAAATGACTGTCGGTTTAACGTTTATTATCCTTATCATTGGTTTTGGAACTTTAATAGCAGGAATTGTTGGTGTAAGTAACATCATGATATTTATTGTAAAAGAACGTACTAAAGAAATTGGAATTCGTAAAGCGCTTGGAGCTTCCCCAAAATCTATTGTATCCATTATTTTAATTGAGTCCATACTTATTACAGCAATCGCTGGTTATGTTGGATTATTATTAGGTGTAGGCGTATTAGAATGGGTAGGTCCAAGTTTAAAAGACTATTTTATAAAAGATCCAGGAGTCAGTAATACATTAGTAATTGGAGCAACGCTTACTTTAATTATAGCAGGCGCTATTGCAGGTTATTTACCAGCAAAAAAAGCATCACAGATTAAACCCATTGTAGCACTAAGAAACGATTAATCATGTTTAAATTTTTATTTGACAGAGATACATGGCAAGAAGTTTTTGATAGCTTTAGTAAAAATAAACTAAGGTCTATTCTTACCATGGTAGGTGTTTGGTGGGGCATTTTATTACTTATAGGCTTATTAGGTTCTGCAAAAGGGTTAGAAAATTCATTCAATCGGTTATTTGGTAGTTTTGCTACAAATAGTGTTTTTGTATGGGGACAAAGTACAAGTAAGCCATTTAAAGGATTTCAGGAGGGCAGGCAGGTAAAATTATCATTAGCAGATGCTAGAAAAGTTGAGGAAAATGTTGAAGGGGTTGAATTTCTTGTACCACGAAATCAAAACCAAGCCATTGTAGTCAGGAAATTTCTTTCAGGTAATTTTGGTATAAATGGCGATTATCCTTTACTTGATCAAGTTCAAAAGAAAAAACTTATCCATGGCCGATTCATTAATCAGAATGATATCAATGACAATAAAAAAATCGTTGTGATTTCTGAAGATGCCTACAAGCAACTTTTTGAAAAAGACGAAATGCCTATAGGCGAGTATATTGAAATAAATAAAATAAATTTTATGGTGATAGGTATGTTTGAAAACGGTAATCAGAATATGGGGCCTACTTCAGATATGCATATTCCATTTACCACTTTTCAGCAGATATATAATCAAGGTGATCAAATAGGATGGATGATGATAACTGGAAAACCAGAATATGATATCACTCAAATTGAAGAAGATGCCAAATTATTATTAAAAAATCTTAATAAAATTCACCCTAATGATAAACGAGCCTTTGGTAGTTTTAACCTCGGGAAAGAGTTTGCTAAAATCACTGGCTTTTTAACAGGTATGCAATTTTTAACGTGGTTTGTAGGTATTGCAACATTGTTGGCAGGGGTTTTTGCTATAGGTAACATTTTACTAATAACAGTAAAAGAACGCACCAAAGAAATTGGTGTTCGAAGAGCATTGGGTGCAACCCCGTTCGAAATAAAAAGACAAATAGTTGTAGAAGCGGTGTTTTTAACTATAGTTGCTGGCCTATTTGGAATTATAACTGGCGGATGGATTTTAATAGGGTTAGATGCTGCTTTCGGCCAAGGCGAAGATGCAGCTATAGTAAACGCCTCTGTATCTATAAGCGTTGTATTTATTGCACTAATTATCTTAGTTGTGTTAGGAACATTAATAGGGTTAATACCTGCATTTAAAGCAACAAGCATAAAACCCATTGAGGCATTAAGAGAAGAATAAACAATCAATCAAAATGAATAAAACAGTAAAAATTATTTTATTACTAATCGCTATTATAGCATTAGTATTTGTGTTGAAGTATTTTAAAGATGCCAACTCTAAAGATGTTGTGGACTACAAAGTCGAAGAACCCTTTTTCAGTTCTATAAATACCAAAGCCGTCGCAACAGGAAAATTGAATCCAGAAGAAGAAATTGAGTTAAAATCTCAAATTTCGGGTATTGTGGATAAAATTCTTGTTGAAGAAGGCGATAAAGTTAAAAAAGGCGATTTAGTAGCAACAATCCGAGTAGTGCCAAACGAACAAAATTTAGTCGGAGCGAAAAGTAGAATCGCGACAGCTAAACTCTCTTATGATAATGCAAAAGTCCTTTATAACAGAAATAAAACCTTGTTTGAAAAAGGAGTTATTTCCCAACAAGATTTTGAAAACAGTGAGCTATCATTTAATCAAGCCAATGAATCTTTAAAACAATTCCAAAACGATTACCAAATTATTAAACGCGGTTCCATTTCTGGAGGAAGTTCAGCAAATACCAATATTGTCGCACAAATTTCTGGTACTATTTTAGAAATTCCGGTTCGTGAGGGCGATCAAGTTATTGAAGCTAATAATTTTAACGCAGGGACTTCTATAGCAACTATTGCGGATATGAGTGCTATGATCTTTGAAGGCAAATTAGATGAGGCTGAGGTTGGTAAAGTTCAAGAAGGTAAAGAAATTAAAGTGGTTTTAGGCGCAATTAACGATAAGGTGTTCCCAGCTAAGTTAACATTTGTAGCACCTAAAGGTGTGGAAACAAATGGTGCGGTTCAGTTTACCATTAAGGCAGATGTTATTATCGATTCACTCACAAATATTAGAGCAGGTTATAGTGCTAATGCGGAAATAGAAATAGAAAGCAAGGATAGTGTTTTAGTAATAAGAGAAGCCTTATTGCAATATAACAGGATTACTGAAAAACCTTTTGTTGAAATACAAGGAGGGGATAATGAATTTGAAAAAGAAAATGTAGAGTTAGGATTATCCGACGGAATTAATGTTGAAATAACTGATGGCGTTGAAGAAGGGGATAAAATAAAAGTGTGGAATAAAGCATCAAAAGATAATGAAGATGAGAAAAATGAAGACTAATTTTAAACAAACTGTTCTATTATTTTTGTTAATGTGTTCTGTATTATCTTTTTCTCAAGAAAAAAAATGGACGCTTTTAGAATGTGTTAACTATGCCTTAGAGAATAATATTTCTATAAAGCAAAATGAATTAAATATCCAACAAAGTGAAGTTAATAAAAAAGATGCTTTAGGCTTTTTTTTACCAACTTTAAATGCGTCTGGAAGTCACTCTTGGAATATTGGTTTAAACCAAAATATTACAACTGGAATTTTAGAGAATCTTACCACGCAATTTACATCACTAGGTTTATCATCAAACGTTACCATTTATAACGGTTTGCAAAACGTGAATCAATTACATCGTGCTAATTTAGCTATTCTTGCAAGCCAGTATCAATTGGCAGATATGAAAGATGATATTTCATTGTTTGTGGTTAATTCTTTTTTGCAAATTCTTTTTAACAAAGAGCAGTTAAAAATTCAGCAAGCACAGTACAAAATTACTGATCAAAATTTAAAACGTACTATTGAATTGGTTGATGCTGGTGTGCTACCTCGAGGTGATGCTTTGGAGTTAAAAGCCACACTTGCAACCCAAGAACAACAAATAGTTAATGTAGAAAATACGCTTTTATTAGCTAAAATAAGTTTAGCACAAACATTGCGTATTAATGATTATCAAAATTTTAACACTGTTGATGTTGAGTATGATGCTCCTTTAACAACAGTATTAGATGAGTCGCCGGACGCTATTATAAGTAAGGCCGAGGAGAATAGATATGATTTAAAAATTGCCGATGCTAATATTAAGCTAGCAGAATATGATTTAAAAATTGCAAAGGGGAATTTACAGCCTAGACTTAGCGGTTTTTATGGCTATAATACTAGAGCGTCTTACAGTGATCGTGTTTTAGGGGTCCAAAATGAGCCCGATGGTACAAACTCCCCAATTGGTTTTGTTGAAGGGACAGGGCAAGCCGTATTGACTCCAAACTTTACAAATACAGTGGTAGTTGGAGGGCCAGATGCTTTGTTTGATCAATTCAGTATAAATGATGGCCATTCATTCGGCTTAAATATAAATGTTCCAATTTTTAATGGGTTTTCTGCTAAAAATAATGTTCAAAGAAATGCAATTAATCTAGAGCGTTCAAAAAACCAATATGAACAAGCTAAATTAGATTTGGAAACGGAAGTTTATCAAGCGTTAAATGATGCCAAAGGCGCATTTAAAACTTATGAAGCTGCTTTAAAAGCTATAGATGCTAGGAAAGAAGCTTTTAATTACTCAAAAGAGCGTTATGATATTGGTGCTTTAAATTCTTTTGATTTGAGCCAGTCTCAAGCGCGTTACGAACAAACACAAAGTGAAGTTATTCGTGCAAAATATGATTATATTTTTAAATTAAAAGTTTTAGAGTTTTATTTTGGAATTCCTATAACAAATCTAAATTAGAAAAATTGGCTTTAATCCTTAACTTAGAAACTGCAACAACCAACTGTTCTGTATCACTTTCAAAAAACGGTGAAACCATTGCTTTAAAAGAAGACAACGACAAAAGCTATTCCCATGCAGAACGCCTTCATGTTTATATTGATGACGTATTAAAACAGGCTAATATAGATTCGAGCGAATTGGATGCGATTGCTGTTAGTAAAGGTCCTGGGTCTTACACAGGCTTGCGTATTGGTGTGTCTGCAGCAAAAGGGTTGTGTTTTGCTCTTGAAAAACCTTTAATATCTATTCCTACTTTAGCATCCTTGTCACACCAAGTAAAAATTGATAATGGCATTATTGTATCAATGCTGGATGCCAGGCGTATGGAAGTCTATTCAGCTATTTACGATTCAGATTATAAAGAAATTAGAGACACTCAAGCTCAAATTTTAGATGCCACTTCTTTTAAGGATTATTTAGAAAAAGGAAAAGTTTATTTTATTGGAAATGGTGTTGATAAAACAAAAAACTTAATCACCCATTCTAATGCCATATTTATTGAAGGCAGGTTGCCATCAGCAAAAGAGATGAGTTTGCTAACATATATTAAATATAAGGCGAAAAACTTTGAAGATGTCGCTTATTTTGAACCTTATTACCTAAAAGATTTTGTGGCATTAAAACCAAAATCTAAATAAAAAAAGTTAAAAAAAAGACTCTTCAAGTTTTTGAAATTTGAAGAGTCTGATTAAGTTTTATCCTGTAAGGTTTTCAAAACCTTTAAAATATATAGTCGTTATTCTTACTTGCGAATTTCAACTTGATGTGGGTAAGGAATTTCAATACCAGCTTTATCAAGTGCTATTTTTACATCTTCAGTAATACCGAAATATACATCCCAATAATCATCTGTAGTACTCCATGGTCTTACTGCAAAGTTAATAGAACTATCAGCTAATTCAGAAACATTTACCGTTGGTGCAGGTGTTTGTAAAACTTTTGGATGTGATGTTAAAACATTCATTAAAACCTCTTTAGTTTTTTTAATATCAGACTCATAACCAACTCCAAAAGTTAAATCTACACGTCTTGTACCCTCAGTAGTATAGTTAATAATATTTCCGTTTGATAAAGCACCATTGGGAATAATAATTTCTCTATTTGAAAGTCCGGTTAGTTTAGTTGTAAAGATTTCAATTTCTTTAACCACTCCAAGTTCGCCTTGAGCTTCAATTAAATCACCTATTTTAATAGGCTTGAATATCATTAATAAAACACCACCGGCAAAATTACCAAGAGAACCTTGTAATGCTAAACCAATAGCTAAACCAGCTGCTGCTAATATGGCTGCGAAAGATGTTGTTTCAATACCAATTGTTCCTAGAATAACAACGATTAGGATAATTTTAAATATCCAGCCCAAAAGATTTAATAAAAATTTCTGTAAACTTTCGTCATAGTTTTTCTTAGACATTAATTTTTTTGTGGTGTTAAGTAATTTTTTAATTACCCAAGACCCGATAATCCATATAACGACAGCTCCAAGAATTTTTAGTCCGTAATCCAAACCTAACTCAAGCCATTTTTCTGTGTCAATGTTTTCTAAATTCATAATTTTTTTAAAGTTAATTAGTAATGCAAAAATAAAAACTAAACTTTAGTTTTTAAATGATTAAATGATAAAAATCGATCGTATTATTTTAAATAAAACAAAAAATAAAGGCAATAATTACGAGAACTCCTTGCACATTAAATAGTTTTATTTGATTCGTAGAATAAGACCCAAAATACTTGGATAAGTCACACAAGGTAAAAAAATCATGATTTTTGGTATTTTCAAAAATAGAAATTTAAGAAATATCGCCAAAAATCCATTATAAATCCGTTGATTAGTAGCGAAAGCCTAGTGTTTTCGGTAAATTGTTTGATTATAACGCAAAAGCTTTAATGCTTTTTTGTTTGGTCTACATATATAGTTATAAATATAAAAAATAGAAATGCTAAAGCGTAACAAATACGATGAGTATTTTAATTATAAATATTATTTTTTAAAAACTTAATAGCCTCTGAAACTTCAGAAACTGGAAGTTTGCAAGCTTTATTTACACATACATAAACAAGCGTATTATTGGGGTTGTACCTGTTTTCCAATAAAGGCATATTATTTTCTGAAATGCTACCAGCAATGAGCTTATTAGGGATATAAGTTCTATTTAACTCAGCAATTTTCTGTTTTGCATCGGTGCCAACAATAGCAACTTCATAAAATGGGTTTGAATAATTTAGCATTAAATCAAACCAGTTAGAATATCCAGAGGGATAGTCTTGCATTTCTGGTTTTACATTATTTAACATTGTTATTGCAGATTCAGCAAATTTTTTATTATCAAAATAATGGGAAAGCTTGAATAAGTTTTTAGCCATTATAGAATTACTAGCAGGGATAACGTTATCGCTATAAATAATATTTCTGGAGACTAAAGAGGTGTCTTCATTTGAAGTAAAAAAGAATAATCTACTCTTTTCGTCATAAAAATGCTTAAACGTATAATTTGCTAAATCTTGAGCAGTACTTAGCCATTTTTCGTTTAAGGTCGCTTCATAAAGCGTAATGAAAGCATCAATTACGGTAGCGTAATCTTCAAGATAGCCATTGATTTTACTTTCTCCTGCTTTAAACGTATGATTTAATCCGCCATCTTTCCTTAATATTTCAGACACTATAAAATCTGCATTTTTTTCAGCAGCTTCAATGTACGCTTCATTTTGAAATACACGATAGGCATCGACATAAGCTTTTAACATTAACCCATTCCAAGATGTTAATACTTTATCGTCCATTCGAGGTTTTGGACGATTATTACGAATTTTTAAAAGTTTTTGTTTCCATATATTTTTTTTCACTTTCAGTTCGGCCTTATTAAGATTGTATTTTTTCAAAATAGAAGCATCATCATCTTTTCTAATTAAAACATATTTATCATGCTCCCAAATACCGTAATTGTTAATATTGTAATAATTAGAAAATAAATCAAAATCATTTCCTAAAAACGTTTTCAGCTCTTGTTTTTGCCAAACATAAAAAGCACCTTCTTCCAGTTTGCCAGTTGAATTGTTGCTATCTGCATCAAAGGATGCATAAAAAGCGCCTTCTGAAGTCGTCATGTCCTTCTCAACAAAGTTCAAGGTTTCTTCAACGATGTCCCGATACAATTCATTTTTTGTTAAAAGGTATGCATCGGCGTATAAGCTTGCTAATTGTGCATTATCGTATAGCATTTTTTCAAAATGCGGTATATGCCATTTTTTATCTGTAGAATATCTTGAAAAACCACCACCAATATGATCGTAAATACCGCCATAAGCCATTTTAGTAAGTGTAAGGTTCACAAAATCTAAAAGTGATGCATCGTTGTTTTGGTGTGCGTACCTTAGTAAAAAATGATAATTATTAGGCATCATGAATTTAGGTGCTCTATCCATACCTCCATAATTGTAATCAAATTGTTTAGACCAATTGGAAACTGCTTTTTCAATAAAAGGTATTTTAAACACAGGCGCATTCGTGTTTGTTTTTACAACAGCTATGGATTTTATGCCAGCTTCTACATTTTTGGCCTGATCAATAAGTTTTTGAGGATCTTCAGTATAGATTTTTGAAATTTGATTGAGTACATCGATCCACTGTTCTTTTGGAAAATAGGTGCCGCCCCAAAATGGCCGGCCGTCTGGCAGGGCAATAACATGTAATGGCCAACCACCGCGCTGCGTCATTAGTTGTACGGCATTCATATATACCTGGTCGACGTCGGGTCGTTCTTCTCTATCTACTTTTACGTTTATAAAATTTTTATTCATCACTTGTGCAACAAGGCTATCTTCAAAAGTTTCATGCTCCATAACATGGCACCAATGGCAAGCAGAATACCCAACGCTAATAAGTAATAATTTATTTTCGGCTTTTGCCTTTTTTAAAGTTTCCTTATTCCAAGCATACCAATTTACGGGATTGTGAGCGTGTTGTAATAAGTATGGGCTAGTTTCATTTATAAGTGCGTTTGTATATTGATGCTTAATCTGCTCCGGATTTTGACCTTTACAGCCTATAATGAGTATAACAAAAGCAAATGGAAATATGTGTTTCATGTATCAAATTTAATAATTATTTTGCATAAAAAAAGCGCCCATATATTGAACGCTTTATGTTTTTATAACGAAGTAAAACTTAATCGACTTCAAATGTAATCTTAACATTAACTCTAAATTCTGAAACTTCGCCATCTTTTACATTAGCACTATGCTCTTGAACATATACCGATCGAATGTTTTTAAGACTTTTAGAGGCATGTTTTACTGCTTTTTTAGTAGCGTCTTCCCAACTTTTTTCTGAATTTGATAATACTTCAATTACTTTTAATACTGCCATTTTATTTTCTATTTTTTAATTAATACTGATTTAAATATATAAATATTCGTACTAAAAACAGAACGTTTAACAAAATTTTAGCCATTTATAGCTTCCACAGTTTCAACCTTACCGGGCAACATTTCTTTGAGCATATTTTCAATACCACTTTTTAATGTGTAAGTTGAAGAGGGGCAGCCACTACATGCACCTTGAAGCATAACACTTACATTTTTTTCTTCTGAATCGTAAGAAATAAATTGAATATTACCACCATCGCTTGCTACCGCAGGTTTAACGTATTCTTCTAATATATTTACAATTTCTTTTGATACATCATCCAAAGATTCAAAATGACTGTCAACTTGTGTTGATGATTTTTTTAAAGTTTCAATAGCCTCGGGCAAAACAACATCTTTTCCTTTTTCGATATAATCCTTTATAAATTCACGAAGCTGTATGGTAATATCCTGCCATTCAGTTATATCATATTTTGTAATAGAAACATAATTTTCATCAAGAAATACACTTTTTACAAACGGAAAATGAAATAATTCCGTAGCTAAAGGTGATAGTTTAGCCTCGTCAATAGATGTAAATTCAAAAAGCGCTGCAACAATTTTCTTGTTTGCTACAAACTTCATCACGGAAGGATTAGGTGTACTTTCAGCATATACGGTTACTGCAACTTTTTTAGCTGTTGCAGATGCTTCAACAACAATGCCACCGTCATTCAAATAAGCTTCAATTTGTTCTGAAACCTCATCTTGAACATCATTCCAATCCACAATATCGTAGCGTTCAACAGCAATAAAATTTCCTGAGATATAGACTTTTTTTACAAAAGGTAAATAGAATAATTGTTGTGCTAAAGGAGAATTTTTAGCTTCATCAATATTATTAAACTCAAAACTTTGATGTTTGGTAATAAATTGATTTACCTCGAATTTTACAATAGATTTATTTGATGTTTCCTGCACGGAGACCATGAAAGTGTTCATTTTAGCTAATTTTTAACAAAAATACTAAAAGAAAACTTTAGATATCCATATATTTGAGTTTTCTTGGCCCATATAAAAGGTCTATTTTAGGTAAAGGTTGTCTTTATCTTTTTTATTGTAATTTTTTAAGAATCAATACGTTTGTATTAAACCAAACCTACTTGGTAATAAAGTTTATGAAATTAAAAAATATCATTTTAGCGGCAATAACAGTTATGGTTACTAGCATAGCTACATCCCAAGAAGGATTGCCTATATATACAGATTATCTTACTGATAATTATTATTTAATTCATCCATCTATGGCTGGTATAGCAAACTGTTCCAAAGTTCGGTTAACAGGAAGGCAACAATGGTTTGGTCAGGATGATGCTCCAAAACTTGTTACGCTTAGTGTGAATGGTAGGTTGGGAGATTCTCAGTCTGCAATTGGCGGGATTTTGTATGCAGATAAGAATGGATATCATTCTCAAAAAGGAGGGTATTTAACATATGCACACCATCTTATGTTTTCTAGAAGTGAGGCCGATTTAAATATGTTATCGTTTGGGTTAAGTGCAGGATTTATTCAGTATCAGTTAGATGAAACATCGTTTTTGGATGGTTCTCCTATTCCAGACCCTGCAATTGATGGTATTGTACAAAATGAAACCAACTTCAATGTAGATTTAGGATTCTCATACCATTTTCTAGATTTCTATGCCCATGCTACTGTAAAAAATATATTAAACAATTCTGGTGTTAATAGAGATGTTGAAATAACAAGTAACGTTAGGCGTTATTTAGCTTCTGTTGGTAATGTATTTAGTAAATTTGGAAGCGAATGGAGTTATGAGCCATCATTAATGTTTCAATACAGAGATTTGACTAAAGAGTCTAGTATCGATATAAATGGAAAAGTTTATAAGGAAATGGATTTTGGTAAATTATGGGGAGGGTTTTCGTACAGGCAAAGTTTAGATGGTGCTGAATATTTAAATGGAACTAGTGTAAGTAGCCAAAAGCTGAATCAAGTTACAGCGATTTTAGGTGTTAATTATAGCGACTTTATGTTTGGATATACATACACCTACCAAACAAATCCAATAGTTTTTACAAGTGGAGGTTTTCATCAACTAACTCTTGGTTATAATTTTAGCTGTAGAAGAGCTAAATATGCTTGTAACTGTCCTGCTGTAAATTAATTTAAGATATTATTTTTGTAAATTTATATAGAATACCCGCACTATGGCGGGATTCTCTCTATTTTTTTATTACTGCTAAAACATTATTTCCAAGTATATTTTTTTCTTTTAGCTTGTTCTTTAATAGCATTCGTCATAGCGTTTTCTAAACCGTTAGCATGCTCTTTTTTCTGTTTCAAAATGTAGGCTTTACGGTTTGCGTTTAATGCTTTTATTTCATTTTGAATGGTTTCGCGCTCTTTACTTTTTTTTGCAATATAGGCTTTAATTTCTGCCATGTCTTTACCTTTTAATTCTGTTGGAAGTGCTGCATCATTAATATCTTCAATAACAACTTCTTCATGTTCTACAGCGTCAACTAAATCCCAGCTTTTGTTCTTATATAAGTGCGAGCTTTTGCTAACTGTTCGTTTTACAGCGTTGGCTTTACTGTATCCGCTCGCATTCCTATCCTGTGCTGCTTGAACAGCTATTTTTTCTCTTCCTTTTGATCCGTAAGCCACATAAGTTTTGTTAAGTCGCTTGTTTAGTATTAAAATGTCATCATCGTAAGGCGAAGCCATATGGACTGTTGCTCGGTTTTGATTAATAGCCATATAATCCCCATGTGTTAGCTGAGCACCATCTTTCCAATAGGTAGAAATGCCTTGATTATAATCACCACAGAAAATAGTATTTACTGTTACATCTTTTTCATTAGCCATTTTAGAAGCGTCTTTGTAATTTATTTTTCCTTGCGTAAACGGTTCGTTTCCAGCGATGAAAATCAGTTTCAAGTCGTCTGCATTTTTCCCCCAATCCAATTGGTTTAATGAGGTTTGAATTACTTGACCGCAATATTCCTCACCACCATTTGTGGTTAAGGAAAATAGTTCTTTTGAAATATCGTCCAAATCATCACTAAACGCTAAAACTTGCCTTATAAAACCTTCATTGCTGTTTAGGCTATCGTTACCATATTCATATAAAGCAATTTGTAAATTAGGTTTGTTATTGCCACATTTAGCATAAGAGAGTTCATTTACGACATCCCAAAGTTGTGCTTTAGCTTGGTCTATCAAACCATCCATGCTATTGCTGGTGTCTAATAATAAAGCGACTTTAATATATTGCTTATTAAGTTCGGGATCAATTGGTTTTTTAGTCTCGTAATCTGTGGTTTTTAGTGCGATAGGATTTTTTTTATTTTTAGCATTACACGAAATAAATCCAATTAAAGTAAAACCAAATAAAAGTGTTTTAATGTACGTTTTCATAATTATAATATTAAGATTAATGAAATGTATTAGCCCTTATGAGCTTATTTTTAATAGTGTAAAACTATATGAAAAGTAATTCCTGAAAAATGTAGAATGAGTTAACGTAGGGTTTCAATGAGTAAACCCATCTTTTAAATTTGTAATGTGGTTTTTATAGTTATAAAAAGGCATGTTTTTGTAAAATCATCATTTTAATAAACCAAGTAAAGTACGTAAGTTTATATACTTAAAATAATGTATGCAATCGGCTACTAAATATTTATGTGTATTATTCTTTATCTTGTTTGGCATGTTTTCTCATGCTCAACAAACTCAGGATTTTTCAAATCGTGGCCCAAAATTGACTATAAAGGGTTCTGTTTTTGAAAGTGAAACTAAAGATCCCATTCAAAACGTAAATATTGAAGTTATTGGAGGTGCTTATACCACAACAGATATATTTGGGGATTTTAAAATTGAAGCTAGAAAAGGGGATGAGTTAACCCTAAGACATAAAGATTTTGAAACGGTTTATCATATTATTCAAAATGATGATACTATTAAAATTATGGTAGAACCTAATGAAAAACAAAACTACACGCGTTCCAAATTTAAGAAATATATAAGCTCTTCAAAGATCGATACGTTTCAGGTTTTGGTGGATTCCGCACAAGCGTATTTGAAAAAAGATGCCAAAAAAAGTATTGAATTTATAGCCGAAGCTTTATCAGAAAGTAATACCTCAAAAAAAAATAGTGAAGCTTATGCTGTTTTGGGTGATATCTATACGTTTTGGAAACAGTATGATTTGGCTGTCTCCAACTATCGAATTAGTTTGCAAAATTCAAATTCAAGTACAGTTAAATTAAAATTAGCCGCTGCTTATAAACAAAATAAAAATTACCAAGAAAGTATTGAAACCTATCATGCCATTAATAAAAACAATGTAACCAATTGGCAGCTAACCGATTTATATGAAGGCCTGGGAGATGTGTATCTTTTAACCAAATCATACAATCTTGCTATAGGGGCTTATAAAAATGCTTTAAGTATTGCCCAGAAACACATTATTACGCCCAAAATAACTGATTTAAATTCAAAAATAGCGCAAGTTTATAATGCTAAAGGTGAACCAGAAAAAGCAGAAGATTATTTTAATAAATCTTTGAAACTCGCTAATACTGAAAATAAAAAAAGAGCTGTTGAAGAACAAATTAAAGTTGCAGATTTTAAAAACAAGGCTAATGATTTTTCAGATGAAATTATTTTAAGAAAAAAAGCTTTAAATACTATTAGTGAAATTGAAGATGAAGCAGAGGGGATTGATAACGAAAGCGCTTTAACACCTCAAAAACAAAATTACAAAATAGGAAATGCTTACGCTTCTCAAAGAGATTACGGTAATGCGATACCATACTTAAAAAAAAGTATAGAAGTGGCCGATGACAAGGCCGATTTTATTGTTCAAAAAGATGCTACAAGAAAATTATCTGAGGTATATAGGGACGCAGGACAGTTTAATAAAGCCTTATTAGCATATCAAGATTATGTGGATTTAGTCGATAAGTTATATGCTTTAAAAGAGCAGGAAATATCGCAAGCAGCAAGATTTGGTAAAGATATTGTAAGTAAGCAAAACCGGATTTTAAGTTTAGAGAGTGATCGTGAGCTTTCAGAAAGTAAATATCAATTAACAACAGAACAAGCTAAGCGGCAAAAACTTATTATTTACTCATTAATAGGCGGACTTTTACTCCTTCTGTTCGGAGCTTTTCTAATGTATAAATATATAAAACAACAAAGATTAGCAAACAATTTATTAGCACTAAAAAGTTTACGAAGCCAAATGAATCCACATTTTATTTTTAACGCTTTGAATTCCGTAAACAGCTTTATAGCATCAAATGATGAGCGCACAGCAAATAGATATTTAACCGATTTTTCATTATTGATGCGTGCCGTTTTGGAAAACAGTGAAGAAGATTTTATACCACTAGGAAAAGAAATAAAACTTATAGAACGCTATACAAAATTAGAGCACTTTAGGTTTCAAGATAAATTCAATTATACAATTAATGTTGATGAGCATATACAAGTTGAAGACTTTGTAATCCCGCCCATGTTATTGCAGCCATATATTGAAAATGCGGTATGGCACGGATTACGGTATAAAAACACTAAAGGCCATTTGGATATTGCCATTACCCAAACTGAATCCGATAAAATTAAAATCACCATTACAGACAATGGTATTGGACGTAAAAAATCAAAATTCTTAAAAACGGAAAACCAACAGAAACAAAATTCTAAAGGAATGGGGAACATTAAAAAACGAGTTACCATTTTAAACGAAATGTATAAGGATAAAGTAGCTGTTTTTATTGATGATTTTCAAGATGAAGAGGATACGGGAACTAAAGTGGTTGTTACACTCAAGAAAGATTAAAATGAGTTATAGGTTAGGGGGTTGAAGCATGGGGTTTGCTTCCATCTTCTCACTTCAAGCTTCAAACTTATAAATATGAAATTAAGCTCAATAATTGTCGAAGACGAAGAAACCAGTAGGGAGATTCTGAAAAATTATCTTAAAAAATACTGTCCAGAAGTAACGGTTTTAGGTGAGGCATCAAACGTGGAAGAAGCTTTAGTTTTAATACGGAATAACAATTTGGATTTGGTTTTTTTAGATGTTGAAATGCCTTATGGAAACGCCTTCGACTTGTTGGTCAAACTTGGTGATATAAACTTCGAGACTATTTTTGTAACCGCCTATAACCATTACGCTATCGATGCTTTAAATGCACACGCAAGCTATTATTTAATGAAACCGATATCAATAGATGAACTTATAAAAGCCGTAGATTACGTTACTGAAGTAAAAACTAAGGAAAACGCACTGCAAGATCAAATACTTGTTCCAAAAAAAAACAATGTAGAAGGTAAAATAACCATTCCGCAACTAGATGGTTTTGAAATTTTAAAAACCTCAGATATCCTGTATTGTAAGGCAGACGATAATTATACCGAAATCTATTTAAATACGAATAAAAAGAAAGTAGTAAGTAAAACACTCAAGTATTTTGAAGATGCCTTAACTGTGTCAGGTTTTATAAGAGTACATAAATCCTATCTAGTTAATATCAATGAAGTTGTAAGATATGTAAAAGGAAAAGGAGGGAGTGTGGTTTTAAGTAATGGCAAACAAGTTATGGTTTCAGCATCAAAAAAGGCATCTTTATTGTCTTATTTTAAATAATAAATTTTCTCATTTCCTCAAAAGTGGGAATCTTTTTAAATCAACTATATTTATACAATCATATTTTTTTCTTCAAGAAATCAAAAAATTAATCTATGCCAGTAATAAAATCAGTAAGAGGAAAATCACCAATAATACCAGACGATTGTTTCGTTGCCGAAAATGCCACCATAGTTGGTGATGTTAGCATAGGGGGTCAATGTAGTGTCTGGTTTAGCGCCGTAGTTCGTGGTGACGTTAATTTTATAAATATTGGTAATAAGGTCAATATTCAGGATGGTGCTGTTATTCACGGCACCTATCAAAAAGCAGGAACTACTATTGGCAACAACGTGTCTATTGGTCACAATGCACTGGTGCATGGCTGTACGATTCACGACAATGTTCTTGTGGGCATGGGAAGTATTATAATGGACGGCTGTGTGGTAGAGAGTAACTGTATAATCGCTGCAGGCGCAGTAATAACTCAAAATACTGTTGTTAAATCAGGAAGTATCTATGCTGGTGTTCCTGCCAAAAAAGTAAAGCATATTAGCGAAGAACATATTTCAGGTGAAATAAATCGTATTGCAGATGCTTACATTAAATATTCTGGTTGGTTTAAAAAATAACATATTACGTATTAGTATAACAGCTTTTATGTTTCGTGTCCTGTAAAGACATCAGGATATAAAAATATTTTGGTATTTTCACCCCTTAAAATTAATAAAGGTTTTTAACATTGTCTCTTCAGAATTTTAATTAAAAATCTAGATAGTCAACATTAAATTTTTCATCTAAAAGCGATATCATAACATCAGGGTTTCCATTAGTAAAAAATTCAGATTTAGTTTTTGTAATTTGTGTATTGAGCAAACAATGGTGTTTTAAAACCACTTTGGTTTGTCGTGCTACAGCCTCACCAGAATCTATAATTTTAACGTGCTTAGGCAATAATTCTAAAAGCATAGGTATTAAATAAGGGTAGTGTGTACAACCTAAAACTAAATAATCGATATCTGCTTTAATCATGGGTTCTAAATAAGTTTTTAAAAGTGCAATCATAACATCCGTATGTAGCTTATCATTTTCTATAAGTTCTACAATACCATTGCCAACTTGTTCCACAACTTTAATATTACCAGCAAAAAGATTTGCTGTTTTAGAAAACAGTTCACTACTTAATGTACCTTTAGTGGCTAGTATACCGATAGTATTCGTTTTTGTTTGTAAAGCAGCAGGCTTAATAGCTGGTTCAATACCAATAAAAGGAATATGATAATGTGCTCTTAAATAATTTATAGCATTTGTAGTAGCAGTATTACAAGCTACAACAATAAGTTTACAATTTTTATTTAATAGGTGTTCTGTGTTTTTTACGCACAAATCAATTATGGCATCTTTACCCTTTATTCCATACGGTGCATTTATACTATCTGCTAAATATATTGTATTTTCATAGGGTAGTAGGGCGTTAATTTCTTTCCAAATGGAAGTTCCACCAACACCAGAATCAAAAATACCAACAGGTTTTATGCTCATAGTTTAACAAAAATAAAAAAGCTGCCTTAAAAAAAGACAGCTTTAAATTTATTTTAATGATTTTTTATATTAGATACCTAATTTAGATTTAACATCTGCAAGAATATCTGTACCGTTAGCTACGATTAATGTTGCTCTATCAATTACATAATCGTAACCTTTAGCTTTAGCTACTTCGTTAATTGCTTTCATAGCAGCTTCTTGAATAGGCTTGAATAATTCAGCTTCCTTGCTAGCTAAGTCTTTTTGAGCGTCAGCTCTAAACTGCTGAATACGTTGTTGCTTTTCTTGTAGTTCTAAACCTCTTTTTTGGTTTTCTTCATCAGTTTTAGTATCTACTTCAGCTTCATATTGCTTAGCAGTATTTTGGTATTCAGTTATTGAAGCTTGAATATCTGTTTGGTACGTTTTACCTAATGCTTCAATTTCTGCCTGTGCCTTTTTAGCTGCTGGCATTGCAGCAATTAATTCCTGCGTATTTATATGTGCAACTTTACTTTGTGCTTGCGTAAAACTTACGGTTGCAAAACATAACGCGGTTGCTAATAAAAAAGTTTTAAATTGTTTCATTTTAAATAGTATTAAGTGTGTTATAAATTATTAATTGTTTTTATTTATACTGTCTTTCGTTTTTTGACGGTTTTCTAATATTTTCTTTTTTCTGTTTTCTAAAGCTTTTTTTCTTTCTGCTCTTTCAGCTAATTTTTTTTGTCTGTTTTCTTCAATAAGTTGCGCTTTTGTTTTCAAAGCGCCATCTTGTTTTTCAACATCTGCAGGTTTTGATGTTTCATCATCACTTATTGTTTCTGCTCCAGTTGTTTTATTTCTGGCACCTAACTTAGCTTGTTTAGCTTTTTCTCGGTCTTCAAGAATTTTTTGGCGTCTTGCTTGCGCTTCTTTTTTCTTAGCTTCACGAGTTGCTAAAATTTCTGCTCTACGTTTTTCAACGGCGCTTTCTCTTTCGGCTTTCTTTTCTTCCAATACCTTTTCTCTAGCTTCTAGCTCTTCATTTATTTCAGGAATTAATTCTTCACTTTCGGCCGCTTTGCGCTCAGCTTTCGAGCTTGCTTGTTTTCTTTTTGATGTTCTTGTAATACTCCTCAAAACTTGTTCGCTAACGTCAAATTGTTTGGCTGAAAATAACATGACAGCATCAGATGATTTATCAAAAATGAAATCATACTTTCTTCCTTCGGCCATATCTTGCACTGCAGCGAATATCTGATCTTGTATAGGCTGCATCAATTGATTTTTCTGAATAAATAAATCTCCATTCGGGCCAAATCGTTTTTGTTGATAGTCAAGAATTTCATTTTCTTCAAAAGTGATATCCTCTTCGCGTTCATCAATAAGCTCTTTTGTTAAAAGAGCTTTTTCGTTGCTTAGATCTTTTCGCTTTTGTTCGACAACTGTTAGTTTAGATTGAATCTCATTTTTCCATTTTTGAGCTTTATCTTCTAATTGCGCAGTCGCATCTTGATATTCTGGAACATTCTCTAAAATATATTCGGTGTCTATGTAAGCTATTCGAACACCACGCTGGGCGTGGGAATAAAAGCTTAGCATAAAAACTAATGTCATTAAAAAAAGAACGTTATTTTTCATCTGTTTAATATTTTATAATTTATGGCTTATAAATTCTAAAACGACAGATGATTTTTTCTGCCTTTTTAAATCGCATCTTCAAAATTAACGAATTTTAATCTTAAAAATTTCAATTCTTTTGCAAATCATCAATGTGTTATTAGAAAATATCGTGCCAAACTATTTTTTTTTGCTAAAACTGTTGTCCAATAATGAAGTGTGTTTCCCAATTATTACTAGACCCTGGTTGTCCTGGAATATCATCAAAACGATGGCCGAAGTCAATACCTAATAAACCGAAGGCAGGCATAAAGATACGAATTCCTAAACCTGCCGATCGTTTGATGTTAAACGGGTTAAAGTCTCGAAAGTTATTTTGGGATGAACCCCCTTCCATAAATCCTAAAGCATATATTTTTGCAGATGCTTTCAAGGTAATTGGATAACGAAGCTCTAAAGAAAATTTATTATAAATACTACCTCCATCTTGATCAGATAAAGATTGGTTTGGATAACCACGAAGTTGAATAACCTCTCTACCATCCAATGAAAAATTACCTAAACCATCGCCTCCCAAATAAAAACGCTCAAAAGGAATAACACCTCTATCATTGTTATAAGCGCCTAAGAAACCAAATTCAACTTTTGGTCTTAATACGAGGTTTTTTGTAACTTGTGTAAACCATTCACCAGAAAACTTCACTTTGTAAAATTCTAACCAGCTAAATTTTTCTTGATCTATTTGTGCAATTCTATTTTGAGCATCTGTTCTTTCTGAATCTGTAGCTGTGGCATCAGATCTTATAGCGTTATTTTCATCACGTTCAGTTTGAAGCGCTTCATAATCTACACCATTAAATAGCGAATATGGTAATGAAAATTTAGCAGTAACTCCAAAGTTAGAACCTCCCGTTGGGAAAATAGGATCGACACTAGTATTGTTTCTAGTAAGACCAACAGTGTAAGATAAGTTGTTTGAAAAACCATCACCAAAGGTAAATAGACCTGTGTTATAATTATTTAAATCGTAACGTTGGAAGCTTATGGCTTGTGATAATGTAAAATAATCATCTGGAACAGATAATCGTTTTGCTAAACCAAAAGTAATTCCTGTAATATTGAAACTTCTGCTTTTATCAGCATTTCTTGTTACTGGATTAAATAAAAACTGTTTAGTATGCGATAATGATGTTGAAAATTGTACGGGACGTTTGCCTCCTAACCAAGGCTCAGAAAATGAAAAGCTATAGGTTTGAAAAAAACGACTAGCTTGTAAACGTAATGCAAGTTTTTGTCCGTCTCCCATTGGAATTGGCTTATAGGCGTCTTTTTTGAAAATATCTTTAATAGAAAAGTTGTTGAATGATAAGCCTAAAGTACCTATGAAACCACCACCACCATAGCCACCTTGCAATTCAATTTGGCTTGATCCTGTTTCTTTAACCGAGTACTCCATATCTATGGTGCCTTCTACAGGGTTTGGGTTATTAAAGTTTGGTGAAATTTCCTGAGCATCAAAAAATCCTAATTGACCAAGTTCCCTTACGGTACGTACTACATTGGCTTTGCTGTATAATTGTCCTGGGCGCGTTCTAAGTTCTCTGTAAACAACGTGGTCATTGGTTTTGTCATTTCCAATAACGCTAACACTATTGAAATACGCAGGTTTTCCTTCGGATATCCTTACTTCAATATCAATAACATTATTATCTGCACTTACTTCTACAGGATTTATACTTGAAAATAAATAACCGTTATTTTGGTACATGTTTGTAATGTCTTGAGCGTCAGGCTTAGAGTTGTCTGCAATGCGTTCTTGTAATAAAATACCATTATAAGTGTCTCCTTTTCTAATACGTAATAATCTGCTTAGTTGATCATTTGTGTAAACTGTATTGCCAATAAATTTAATATCTCCAAAGGTATAAGGTGCACCTTCATTTACGTCAATTTTAAGGGATATGGTTTTATCATCATTGTAGATTATACTGTCTGATAAAATTCTTGCGTCCCTGTAACCATTTTCTTTATAAGTATCTATGACATGGCCTAAATCGGCTTGATAAGCAGAATCAATAAATTTTGAACGTTTTAAAATTCTAAGGCGATTTATTTTTTTAGTGCTTTTCATACTTTTTCTAAGTTTTTTATCACTTAGAACATTATTACCATTAAAAGTAATGTCTTGAATTTTTACTTTTTCGCCTTTATCAATATTAAGCACCATATTAACTCTTGCAGTCTCAACAGAGTCTTTAACTTCAATAGTATTAATGTGTACTTTTGTATTAAGAAAACCGTTTTTCTTATATTTTTTGGTAAGGAAATTTTTAGTTGTAGTAATTAGGTTTTCTGTAACTTTAGTTCCTTTTTTAAGTTTATTGTCTTTAATTATACCGTCTTTTTTTCCTTTTTTTACACCGTTTATCTTTAGCTCGTTAAGTTGAGGTAAATCGGCTAGTTTTATTTGTAAAAACGCTATTCCGTCTTCGGTTTTAAGAACGTAAACTTCAATATCGCTAAATAATTTTGAGTTCCATAATTTTTTTATGGCATTACCAATATCTTCACCAGGAATAGTTATTTCCTTACCTTTTCTTAAACCAGAATAAGTAATAATAGTTTGTTCGCTAAAACTCGTGTTGCCAGCAACAGAAATTTCTCCTAAAGTATATTTTTCACCTTTTTTGAAATTTGAGTCTTGTGCATGAATAGCAAAGCAACTGATAAATAATACTATAGTTGAAAAATACTTTTTATATGTAAGTGTAGGTAGTTTTTTAGCTAATTTGCTCACTTGTTTTCCCAAATCGTCGTTCTCTTTTTTGATATTCAATAATAGCTTCATACAAATGTTGCTTGGTAAAGTCTGGCCATAATACACTTGTAAAGTATAATTCGGCATAAGCGATTTGCCATAGTAAAAAGTTGCTTATACGTTGCTCCCCGCTTGTTCTTATAAGCAAATCTACATCTGGTAAATTTCGCGTGTAAAGATGCTCATTTATAATTGATTCATCAATATTTTCAGCGGAAATTATATTATTTTTAACTTTAATACTGATTTCTTTAACAGTGTTTATTATTTCCTCTCTTGAACCATAGCTAAGGGCAAGCGTCAAAGTCATTCTTGTATTATATTTGGTTGTTTCTATAACTTCAAAAAGTTCTTTATGTACCTTTTTTGGCAATGTGTTTAAGCTACCAATAGCAGATAGTTTGATGTTATTATCTTGAAGGGTTCTGATTTCTTTTTTTAATGAGGAGACTAAAAGCTTCATTAACGTTTGCACTTCTAGTTTTGGTCTGTTCCAGTTCTCGGTTGAAAATGCATAAAGCGTTAAGTTTTCTACGCCCAATTCCGCACATGTTTCGACCGTTTGTTTTACAGATTTTGTGCCATTTTCATGGCCAAAAGCCCTTAACATACCTTGTTGTTTAGCCCAACGCCCATTGCCATCCATAATAATAGCAATGTGTCTAGGTAGTGATTTAAGGTTTATGTTATCTTTTTTATCCATTTAATTACAATAGCAAGGCTTTTCTCCAAAGGTATAAGTTAGGCTTAAACCAGAAAGAACATACCAATCGTTGTTATTTAAATTACCGTATTTAAATTGTTGTTGAGGACCTTCGGGGATACTTCCATCAATATTATCTGAAAATGTATAACGTGCACCGACTTCAAAACTCAAAATAAAAGTTCCTAATATGTTGGTTTTGAAACCAAGCCCAATAGGTATGCCAAATGCCCAACTAGAGCCCTCTAAAGCGATTTGCCTGCGGTTACTGTTAAAAAAGTAATTTCCGTGCTTAGCAGCGGTAACGCCAGAATACAGATAGGGAGTGCCTAATGTTTTTCCTGAATGTAAATTAAAATCAAAAAAAGAAAATTCCATACCTGCAGAAAGTTCCAATAGGTTTGAATTAAAAACGAAGCCTCTCTCTAAGCGCCTAGGGTCTTCAGATTTTAAATCACTGGCTTTTAAATCGGAGTATATTATAGAAACTTTGTAAGCATGCCTAGCACTTCTGTTCCATTTATATAATAAGCCCAGTGCGGGCGCATTGGGCGCAATATAGTCGGTTGCACCTACATCACCAATAAAATTACTGCCTCCTAAAAAACCACCAATCTCGTTTATTTGGGCAACGCTTAATTGGATGCTTAAAATGCTTAATATCAATATGTTTAAATGCCTCATAAATATTCAAAAGTTTGCAAATATAATAATAATTGGTATAAAATTAGCTCAAATATAATTTGAGCTGAATTGTATGTGTTTAAAACTGTATTTTTTTTGAAATATTGTTGGAAATGTGCTATCTATACTTGATTTTAGGTTTCTATTTCAAATATGTTCGAATTGACTAATGCGTTTTGCGAGCTGATGCGTTAGGAGATTGTAATGGAAAGCCATAGTCTTTATGCTCTAACTTATAAAAGCGAGCTTATATAAAAATCCCGACCTAGGTTCTGAACTTAATTCGAGACGTAGGTAAGTGCAAATTATTTATTTCGTTTGTCTTCTCCCCAAAGTAATTTGTTTCTAAGCGTTTTTAGGAAACTTTCGTTTAGTAGATCAATCATTTTTATTTTAAAATTGGCTTTTTTAATTTTTATGAGTGTGCCATTTTTTAAGGTAGCGATTCTAGAATCCAAGGATATTAAGTGCTCTTTTTCCCGGCCGTTTACTCTCAAGTGAATTTCGGTAGAATCTGGAACCACGAGTGGTCGTGCGCTTAAATTGTGAGGTGCAATGGGTGTTAATACAAAACTTTTTGCACCTGGTGTTATTACAGGGCCACCACAGCTTAACGAATAGCCTGTGGAACCAGTTGGTGTGGATACGATTAGACCGTCGCTCCAGTAGGAGTTTAAAAATTCATCATCCAAATACGTATCTATGGTTATCATTGCCGTGGTGTTTTTTCGGCTTACTGTAATTTCATTTAGTGCAAAATTCATGGATGTAATATCCTTATTTTCTGGCGAAGTTTCTACGGTTAAAATACTACGTTCGGAGATTCTATACTTTCCATCAATAATATCTTGTATGGCTTTTTCAATTGCATTAACCTGTATGGTGGCTAAAAACCCAAGTCTGCCAGTGTTGATCCCTATAATGGGGATACCTAAATCTTTTACGAACATCGTGGCTCGTAAAATTGTTCCGTCACCGCCTATACTTACTAGAAAATCGAAACTTCTATCAAGTTCCGTAAATGTTTTGTATTTATAAAAGTTCTCTATATCATGAGATTCTATATCTATGAGTTTATGGAATTCGGTTTCGATATAGGGCTCATAACCTTTACTTACAAGGTAACTGAAAAGCGTTTCAACTGATTTAGGAGTTGTTGCACTATAATAACGTCCAAAAATGGCAACCTTCATAAACTACATGTTTAAATATTTTTTTAAGTAATCTGAGCGTTCTTTCAAGCTTTCAATATACCCATCCTCCTCATGGCCAGAAATAATGTTGTAACTATATCTGCGAAAGGTTTGTATGATTTCATTAAGTCCAGTATTTCCTATTTTTAGCGTAATTTGCGCTAAGTCTGTATTCATTTTTGAAATAAAAGCACCTAAAAGCTTACCGTCGTTGGATTCTACAATTTGGCTAATTTCGCTAAACGAATAATCATTGATACCTTTTTCTACAACCAGAATACCACCAGCTTCAGAGAAAAATGGCGATTCACTGAATAAACTGATAACATCATTCAATTCATAATAACCTAAATACTCATTTTGTTCATTTAAAACGGGCATAATATTGGCTGAGTTTACTGCAAAAGCTTCTAAAACATCTAGCCAAAGGGTATGGTTTCGAACAAAAAAATCCTCTAGTGAATACAGATATTCAATTATAGGTTTGCCTTTGTCAAAGCAATGCGCGTCGGTTTCTGAAAAACAGCCTATGTAAGCACCGCTACTGTTTTTAACAGGTATATGAGAAAAAGTAAGTTGATTGAACAAATGTTGTAAATCACTTATTTTGCTAGTATTATCTAGTGGTTTTATATCGTTAATTATAAGTTCTGAAAGTTTCATGTCAATATAGAGATAGGACTGCAAATTAATCAAAAAAATAGTATCTATAGCTTTTCTACTTTGTATTTTTGTGTTTTAAAAATGAGTTAAATGGCTAAATTAAGCGTAAATATTAATAAGATAGCAACTTTAAGGAATTCTAGAGGTGGCGATGTGCCAAATGTTATTCAATTTGCTAAAGATGTTCAGCGTTTTGGTGCAGAAGGTGTTACGATTCACCCAAGACCAGATGAAAGACATATTCGTTATCAAGATGCTCGGGATTTAAAACCTGAAGTGTACACAGAATATAATATTGAAGGAAACCCAATTGAGTCTTTTGTAAATTTAGTTTTAGATGTTAAGCCAACACAGGTTACTTTGGTACCAGATGCCATTGATGCTATAACAAGCAATGCGGGTTGGGACACTGTTAAAAATAGGGGTTTTCTTTCTGATGTAATTAAGGAATTTCAAGATAATGGTATACGAACATCTATTTTCGTTGATCCAATTTTAAAACAGATTGAAGGTGCTAAAGCAACTGGGACCGATAGGATTGAGCTGTATACTGAAGCATTTGCATATCAATATGGATTGGGCAATAAAAATGCTATTAAGCCTTATGTTGAAAGTTCTGAATTAGCACATGGTTTAGGTTTAGGAATAAATGCAGGACACGACTTATCGCTTGATAATATTAAGTTTTTTAAAGATGAAATTCCAAATGTATTAGAAGTGTCCATCGGACATGCTTTAATTGCAGAAAGCTTGTATCTAGGGGTTGAAAATGTTATTCAAATGTATTTACATAAGCTGAATGCCCCATCTTGATTCTTTCCAAAGGTTTAGGGGTGCTCAAACGTAATTACATAATAAAATACATACAACAGGTAAAATAGATTAAAACACAAAAGTAATCAAGTAACAGTGTACCCTTTTTGGAGGGATTAAGGGAGGCAGCATGAAATTATATTCAAATATTATAGGAGAAGGAAAGCCATTTATTATTCTGCATGGTTTTTTGGGCATGGGCGATAATTGGAAAACCCTAGGAAGTCAATTTAGCGAACTCGGGTTTCAAGTGCATTTGGTAGATCAACGTAATCATGGGCGAAGTTTTCATAATAACACTTTTAATTATGAAGTACTTGCTGAAGATTTAAAACAGTATTGTTCTGAGAATAATTTAAAAGATATTGTTTTACTTGGACATTCTATGGGTGGAAAAACAGCCATGCTATTTGCTGCGTTATATCCAAAAATCGTTTCAAAATTAATAATAGCTGATATTTCACCAAGATTTTATCCTGTACATCATGATGCCATTTTAAATGGATTAAATGAGTTAGATTTTAATGTTATAAAATCTAGAGGCGAAGCAGATAAAATTTTGAGCCATTATGTACAAGATGCTGGAACACGTATGTTTTTGTTGAAAAACTTATATTGGGTTGAGAAAGGCCAATTAGCTTTACGAATAAACCTAAGTGTTTTAAAAAGTGACGTAGGCGAGGTAGGAGAGCCGCTACCAAGCTATGCCAGATTCGATAAGGATACTTTGTTTTTACGAGGAGACCGCTCAGAATATATAGGTATTGGCGATGAAGCCATTATCAAAAATCATTTTTTGAAAGCTGAAATTATAACTATTGCTAATGCAGGGCATTGGTTACATGCTGAAAATCCTAAAGCCTTTTATAACGCTGTTATAAATTTTGTGAATTCATAATTAAAATTTGAAACTATGAACTTAATTATAAGATTATTACTGAACGCTTTGGCCGTATTCGCTTTGGCAAATATCCTAACAGGAGTTAGTGTAGATGGTTATGTGTCTGCCATTATAGTCGCTATTGTATTATCTATTTTAAACCTTTTGGTAAAACCACTTTTGGTTATTTTAACCTTACCGGTTACTATCGTTACTTTAGGTTTATTTCTATTGGTAATTAACGGATTAATTATCCTTTTAGCAGATAAATTTATTAATGGGTTTTCTGTGGCTAATTTTTGGTGGGCTATTTTATTTAGCATCTTATTATCCATACTCCAATCAATTTTACAGTCATTCTTAAAAACGGATAAAAAATAGGTTAAAATCAAGGAATTAAAACTTTGTTGGGATATAAAAATATATTATTTTTGCATCCCAATTTTAATTACAAGAATTTTAGGTTTTTAAAGAAACCTTAATTGTTAAATGCCTGATTTAAGGCTTTATATCATTTAAAATGAATATTACAAGAGAAAACGTTGACGCATTAAACGCTGTAGTAAAAGTAGATATCGCTAAGGAAGATTACAGCGATAAAGTTGATAAAATCTTAACAGATTACAGAAAAACAGCGAATATCCCTGGTTTCAGAAAAGGTCATGTACCAATGGGCATGGTTAAGAAACAATACGGAAAAGCAGTTTTGGTCGATGAGGTAAACAAACTTTTACAAGATGCTTTAAATAAATACCTTACTGAAGAAAAGTTGGACGTTTTAGGGCAGCCCCTACCAAAAACTCAAGATGAAATTGATTGGGGAGCTGATAAATTTTCTTTTGAATTTGAATTAGGTCTTGCGCCAGAATTTAACGTGGACTTAAAAAGTAAAGAAGCCATTATACAATATAACATCGTTGCTGATGATAAAATGATTGATGAGCAAATTGAGCGCATTCAAAAACAATACGGGAAATTAGTGTCACAAAATACAGTTGAAAACGACAGTGAAATTACTGGAACATTTAAAAATGAAGAAAAAGAGATAGATAACACGGTCACTTTAACGCTAGATAAATTTAACGGACAAGCTACTGCTAAGCAATTTATCGGTGCTAAAATTGGAGATGTTATAACATTAAAAACTAAAGGGCTTTATGAAGATGACCATGAATTAATGCACGCTTTAAAGCTAAGTCATGATGATGTTCATGGTTTGGATATTGATGTTAATTTTGAAATTACAGAAATAAACAAACGTGAGTTAGCAGATTTAGACCAAGAGTTGTTTGATAAACTCTTTGGTAAAGATGGTGTTACCTCTGTAACCGAATTAAAAGTTAAGATAAAAGAAGATGCTGAAAAGCAATTTGTTCAGCAAGCAGATCAAAAGTTATTGAATGATGTTACTGAATACTTAGTAGAAAACACGAAATTCGATTTACCATCAGAATTTTTAACAAAATGGATGCAAACTGCCGGAGAAAAAGAAATGGATGCAGAACAAGCTAAAGAAGAATATGAGAAATCTGAAAAAAGCTTACGTTATCAGTTAATTGAAGGCAAATTGATTGAGGAAAATAACGTTCAAGTAACAATGGACGATATTAAAAATCACGCCAGAGAAATGATTAAAGGGCAAATGGCTCAATTTGGTCAAACGAACCCTTCAGATAAAGAGTTAGATGATATCGCTGCTCGTGTATTAGGAAACCAAGATGAGGCACGTCGTATTTCTGAGCAATTGGTAAGCCAAAAATTACTTAAAGTTTATAAAGAAAAAGCAAATCTTAAAGTTAAAGAATTAAGTTACGAAAACTTTGTTAAAGAAGTTTATGGAGACAAATAAATAAATAATAATTGCTTATCTTTAAGCGCTTAAACCTATAGGTTTAAGCGCTTTTTTATGCAAAATAAACCTCAAGACAAAAACTTTTAAACTCATCTTCATGTAAGTCAGGAGTTTAGTTTAAAGAAACAACAAAAAACTATGGATTACGCAAAAGAATTTGAAAAATTCGCGATAAAAGATCAGGGTATAAGCAGTACATATTACAATAAAATTATAAGTAGTATGTATCCATCCAATTTAACACCAAACATTATTGAAGAGCGCCAAATGAATATTGCTGTTTTTGATGTGTTTTCTCGTTTAATGATGGACAGAATCATATTTCTAGGTACGGGAATTAATGATCAAGTAGCAAATATTGTTCAAGCACAACTTTTATTCTTAGAAAGTACCGATGCTAATAAAGACATTCAAATCTACATTAACTCTCCCGGCGGAAGCGTTTATGCCGGTTTAGGGATTTACGATACCATGCAGTTTATAAAACCAGATGTGGCAACTATTTGTACAGGTATGGCAGCCTCTATGGGTGCTGTACTATTATGTGCTGGTACAAAAGGAAAACGAAGTGGTTTAACGCATTCTCGTGTAATGATTCACCAACCTTTAGGTGGTGCGCAAGGTCAAGCAAGTGATATTGAAATAACAGCTAGAGAAATTTTAATTCTTAAAGAAGAGCTTTACAAAATAATAAGCAAGCATTCTGGACAGGATTACGATAAAGTTTACGAGGATAGTGATAGAGATTATTGGATGAAGTCTGATAAAGCTAAAGAATACGGCATGATTGACGAGATTTTGGCTCGCAAGTAAAAAAATTGTAATTTTAAAGAATTGTTATAAAGGGGTTTATGAGAGTTTATTCCCTAAAATAGATAAGATTAATGGCAAAAGAAGAATTAGAATGTTCATTTTGTGGTCGAAAAAAACCAGAGACAAACCTATTAATAGCAGGATTAGATGCTCATATCTGTGATAGATGTATAGAGCAGGCACATGGTATCGTCATAGAAGAGTCTAAGCAAAGTGATAGTAGTGATTTATCTGCGGAATTGAAGCTTCGCAAACCCTTACAAATAAAAAAATTTCTTGATGAGTATATAATTGGACAAAACGCTACAAAAAAAGTGATGTCCGTTGCTGTATATAATCATTACAAACGTTTATTACAACCACCATCAAAGGATGACATTGATATTCAAAAAAGTAATATCATTATGGTGGGTCAAACCGGTACTGGTAAAACGTTAATGGCTAAAACTATTGCAAAAATGTTAAATGTACCATTAGCAATTGTTGATGCTACAGTTTTAACTGAAGCAGGCTACGTAGGTGAAGATGTAGAAAGCATCTTAACACGTTTGTTGCAAGCTGCAGATTATAACTTGGAAAAAGCAGAAAAAGGAATTGTTTTTATAGATGAAATTGATAAGATTGCACGTAAAAGCGATAATCCCTCAATCACAAGAGATGTATCTGGTGAAGGTGTGCAACAAGCATTACTTAAGCTCTTAGAAGGGACTGTGGTTAATGTACCACCAAAAGGAGGCCGTAAACATCCAGATCAAAAGTTTATTGAAGTTAACACGGAAAACATACTATTTATAGCGGGTGGCGCTTTTGATGGTATTGATCGTGTTATTTCTAAGCGTTTAAATATGCAAGCTGTTGGTTATAGCGCGTCTATGTCCGATGAAGTTGTAGATCAAGAGCATTTATTACAATATATCATTCCAAAAGATTTAAAAGATTTTGGTTTAATTCCTGAAATTATAGGACGTTTACCAGTTTTAACTTATATGGATCCATTGGATGCAGATACGTTAAGAGCCATTCTTACAGAACCAAAAAATGCCATTATTAAACAATATAAAAAGTTGTTTGAAATGGATGATATTAATTTCTCTATTACAGATGGTGCTTTAGGTTTCATTGTAGGAAAAGCAATAGAATATAAGTTAGGAGCAAGAGGCTTGCGTTCACTATGTGAAGAGATTTTAACCGATGCTATGTTTGAACTTCCAAGTAGCAACGATAAAAAATTAAATGTTACGAAAGCTTACGCAGAAGATAAGTTGACTAAAACGACTTTAAAGAAACTGAAAGCTGTGTCTTAAATTTTAATATTTTTGAGGTTACTTAAAGGCAGCGCTTTCTATTTAATCAGTTAAGCTTGCCCTGATCGGAGTCGAAAGGTTTTCAATCGCTAACACACATATATATATTAACTTATTTTTATTTTAAACGAGAGGTGTTTTGTTTTAGGAGATGTTCGTTTAATTTATTCTCTAATAATAAATCATTTCAATGTATTTTACCATAAGTTAAACGAAGCTATCTTTTTTTCTGAGAGATTCAAGTAGCACATTAAATGCCTACTATCAATTTATATCAATATTAAAATCATCAGGATTGTTTACTTATTTAAAATGAAAGAAGGGTATAATTTTTTTAAATCATACCCTTCTTTCATTACTTAATAAAAGTCTTATTTCCCTTTGTTAGCTTTTTCAATATACTTTTGTAGCGCCATAGTCATAGAAGGCGTTTCAGGAGTTGGCGCAGCAATATCTACACGTAACCCTTTATCTTCAACAGCTTTTATAGTGGTATTTCCAAAGACTGCTATACGCGTTTCATTTTGCTTAAAATCTGGAAAGTTTTGAAATAAAGATTCAATTCCAGAAGGACTAAAAAACACTAAAACATCATAGGATACATTAGCTAAGTCGGATAAATCACTAACAACCGTCCTGTAAAATGTAGCTTGTTTCCAATTAACACCTAAAGCATCAAGTGTTTCAGGAACAGCAGGTTTTACTTTATCCGTATTTGGCAACAAAAATTTTTCGTCTTTGTATTTTTTAATTAATGGCGATAATTCTGCAAACGTTCGTTTACCAACATAAATTTTACGTTTTCTATACACCACATATTTTTGAAGATAGTAAGCCACAGCTTCAGATTGGCAAAAGTATTTCATTGAATCTGGAACTTTAAAACGCATATCTTCTGCAATTCTAAAAAAATGATCAACAGCGTTTCTACTTGTTAAAATAATCGCCGTATAATCTTTCAAATCAATTTTTTGATGTCTAATTTCTTTAGCCGACACACCTTCTACATGAATAAATGGCCTGAAATCAATTTTTACACGTTGCTTTTCTTGTAAATCGAAGTAAGGCGAGTTTTCTATTTTAGGTTCTGGTTGAGATACTAAAATGGTTTTCACTTTCATATGCGTAGGAATTTTTTTTATTTTGAAATAAATACCTTATATAAAATGATATAGGGTGCGATTTCAAGAGCGCAAAGATACAAAATAAAATAAAACAAGTTATTTTTTATCAAACTTTGATGCGTTTTAAATGAACTTACTAAACCGATAATATTTAAAATTAATATGAAACCAATAATACCGTAAATAAGTGGTAACGTGGGCTGAAAGCTATAGAGTAACAACGCATTAACAGGAAGTAGCAAAAGCCCTAAATAATTTTTAAAACTTATTTTTTGAAAAATATATTGATTTATTAGTTTGTCAATTTCAAAAAGGCTTCCGATCAAGCGCTCAATAAGCACCTTTATTAAAATGAAAAAACCAATGCTTAGTGTTAATTTAAACATGATGTTATTAGAAATACTCCGAGTGGGGGTAACCTGTTTATAAATAATAAAACAGAACACAGAAACTGATAGAATTAAGTTAACAAACAATAAGGCATCAAACTTATCGAAGAATTTTTGGTCTTTGGAATAAATTTTAAGGTATTTGTCGTTTCCTAAAACCAAAATAAAATCATCAAAACGTTTCGGAGACACTAGTTTTGCTATAGCTACAATAATTAAGCTTATAACTAATAAGATGGTAAAAATTTCGTTTGATACGATGTGACGAAGCATGCACTAAAATTATTATAATTTTTAAGAATGAGTGGATATTATGAAGGTTTTTTTAGAGAACGTATTTTGATTTTATTCTTCTTTTTCAAAATGAGTTTACATGACTTTATTTTTGGAATGTTCGATATTGTTAAGCACAGAATATTTAGACAAGACTTAAATGGATTTAAGTATTTTTTTGAAATAGAAAAAGTGTATATGAGTTCAAATATAAAAGTTGATTAGTTTACATTTGCTAAATAAAATATGATTTTATTAAAAAGAAAGTATGCTTAATACTGTTGTGATTATACCAACATATAACGAGATTGAAAATATAGAAGCTATTATTAAAGCCGTTTTCTCTCAATCAAGTGATATCCATATACTGATTGTTGATGATAATTCACCAGATTTAACAGGTTTAAAAGTTAAGAAACTTCAGCATGTTTTTACCAATAAGTTGTTTTTAGAAGTTCGTAAAGAAAAATCTGGATTGGGCACGGCCTATATTCATGGCTTTAAATGGTGTCTGGAAAAAGGATACGATTATATATTTGAAATGGATGCCGATTTTTCACATAACCCAAAAGACATTATAAAATTGTATAACGCTTGCCATTTAGAAAATGCAGATCTTGCCATTGGATCAAGATATAAAACAGGTGTAAATGTTGTAAATTGGCCAATGAATAGGGTATTAATGTCTTATTTGGCATCAAAATATGTACGCCTAATAACTGGTATGAAAATTCATGATACTACTGCAGGTTTTGTATGTTATAAAAAACAGGTTTTGGAGGGTATAGATTTGGATGCTGTTAAGTTTATAGGTTATGCGTTTCAAATTGAAATGAAATTTAAAGCCTATTTGAAAAAGTTTAATATTGTTGAAATTCCTGTTATTTTTTCGGATAGAACACATGGTGAGTCTAAATTAAGCTCGGGAATTATTTCCGAAGCCATTTTTGGTGTGATTTCGATGAAATTGAAAAGTGTATTTACTAAATAAGAAAATGAAAATGAAAACGACACTTATAAAAAATGCTAAGATAGTTAACGACGGTACTATTTTTAATGGCGATATTTTAATTGAAGGTGAATATATAAAAGAAGTTGCCGAATCTATTAGTCTTAAATCTTCTGATATACTTGTTATTGATGCAGAAGGAAAATATCTTTTGCCGGGAGCTATAGATGATCAAGTGCATTTTAGAGAACCTGGATTAACTCATAAGGCCAATATTGAAACAGAATCCAAAGCAGCAATTGCTGGCGGCATCACCTCTTTTATAGAAATGCCAAATACAACCCCCCAAACGACTACTGTTGAAAAGCTAGAAGAAAAGTTTGAAATAGCAGCACAAACATCATCTGCAAATTATTCATTTATGTTTGGTGGTACAAATGATAATTTAGATGAAATATTAAAACTTGACGTAAATCAGGTCGCGGGCTTAAAACTTTTTTTAGGATCTTCAACAGGGAATATGTTGGTAGATGATCCAAAAGTTTTAGAAAAGATTTTTAAAAGTACCAATATGGTTATTTCGGTACATTGTGAAGATGAAAGCACCATCAAGAAAAATTTAAGTAAGCATATTGATGAGTTCGGAGATGATATTCCTATTAAATACCATCCCAAAATACGAAGTGAAGAAGCTTGTTATTTGTCATCGTCTCAAGCTATTGCATTGGCTAAAAAAACAGGAGCAAGATTACACGTTTTTCATCTTTCAACAGGAAAAGAAACCAATCTATTTACTAATAAAATTCCGCTAGCAGAAAAGAAGATTACGGCAGAAGTTTGTATTCATCATTTATGGTTCTCAGATGAAGATTACGATAAAAAGGGAACATTAATCAAATGGAATCCCGCAGTTAAAACAATACAGGATAGAGATCAATTATGGGAAGCACTTTTGGATGGTAGGATAGATGTTATAGCTACAGACCATGCGCCACATACTAAAGAAGAAAAAAATAACGTTTACACAAAAGCGCCTTCAGGAGGGCCTTTAGTACAACATGCTTTTCCTGCTATGTTGGAAATGTATCATAAAGAAAAAATATCTTTGGAGAAAATAGTTGAAAAAATGTGTCATAATCCAGCTATTTTATTTCAAGTGGAAAGGCGTGGCTATATCAAAGCAGGTTATTACGCTGATCTGGTTTTAGTAGACTTAAATAATCCTTGGACGGTAACAAAAGATAATATTTTATATAAATGTGGATGGTCGCCATTTGAGGGCGCTACATTCAAATCAAGAATTACACACACGTTTTTAAACGGAAGCTTAGTTTACCATAACGCTAAATTTAGTGATGTTAAAGCAGCAAAACGATTAACTTTTAATAGATGATATTAAAGCGATTTATATTAGTTTTTACAATACTATTTGCAGCTACTGCTTGTAATAATTTAAAAGGCCCAGAAAAACCCATAAACCTTATTTCCAAAAAAAAGATGGTTGATGTTTTAATTGATGCTAAACTTATGACCTCTGCAAGTTCAGTTAATAAACTTACAATGCGTGATAGTGGGTTAGACCTGAATGGTTATGTATATAAAAGACATAATATTGATAGTTTACAGTTTGCCCTAAGTAATAATTATTACGCATTTCACGTCGATGATTATGAGGATATTTACATACAAGTTACTGATAGTTTGGAAGCGCTAAAAGTAGAGCTTAAAGCTATTAAGGCTAAAGAATGGAAAGATAAAACCAAAAGGGAAGCAGATTCGTTGGCAAAAGCTTTAAAAGAAAAAAAACATAACACTTTAAATTTTAAAAAACTAATAAATAAGCCGGCTAAAGAAATTGATGATACACTTCTGGAAGAGAGCCTTCAAGAATTGGAAGGTTTAGTTGAGCCTATTGCCGATTAGTATAATGCTTACCAATAGTTTCAATCGTTTTATCAACCGCCTTAAATTTATAATTTAAAGCGGTTTTTATTTTATCACTCTTGTAATACGTTTCTGTTATTAAAGATTTGGCTAGGTACTTTGTTAATTGCCTTCGTTTACCAGTAATTTTATGTTTTAACCAATCTAATTTCCAAACGAAATTTAACAGTTTTTTACTGGCTTGTTTTTTAGGTGGTTTTGCATGTACGGCATTAGCTAAATTCTCAAGAAAACATTTATAGGTCCAATTTTCGGCAACTAAAACAAAACGCTCATTTTTTATTTGACTATGCATCAATGCAACCATAATTGAAATAACATCATCAACAGCAACTAGGCCAACCGTTCCGGAAGTGAAATATTTAAAGCCTTTATGTGCTTTTTTAAATAAATTTCCGGTGCCAAAATGCCAAATTCCTGCGCCTAGTATAACGCCAGGGTTTATAATAACAGCATCAAGACCTTCTTGAGTACCTCTCCAAACTTCCATTTCTGCACCATATTTTGTGATGGCATACATACTGTTGTCCTCTTCTGGGTTCCATTCCGTATCTTCAGAAATGGGGCTGTTATTCAATGTGTTGCCAAGAGTTGCAATGGAACTTACGTAACAGAGCTTTTCAATAGCATTCGAAATACTAAGGTTTACAATATTTGCGGTGCCTTCAATATTTGTTTTTCGTAAAAGTTTATATTTATCAGGTTCAAAAGAAACAAAAGCAGCACAATGGTATACTCTGGTAATATCAATAAATGCTTCAGAAAGTGCTGGAACATCCAAAAGGTCTGCTTTTACCCATTCAATAGTTTGGAATAAAGTTTTGTAGTTTTTATTGTAACAAGAAAATACATTTCTAGTGTTCGAAATTTTACTTTCTTTTCTATATATGGCTCTAACACTTTGTTTTTCAGAAACCAGCTTGTAAAGTAAATGTGCTCCGACCAAACCTGTTCCTCCTGTTACTAAAATCATGCAACTAAAGTAGTCATTCATCTTAAATAATTAAAGCTAAAAATTCAGTTTTCAGTCGCAGTCGCAGCATTCACTTTAAGCATTGCCCTTTTTGGCGAAACACAGTTTTGTTTTCTTACCAATAAAGTTTATAAAATAATTTTTGGATCTATTTGAATCTCTGCGTTTCCAAGAGTATCTCTGTGCTATACTAGCATACCTAATTTATGCACTTATTCTGCGAAAATATGTGAAATCCGTTTCATGATTTCTATATTTGTCACAGTTTTTAAAATTGAACGAAAATGATAAAGAATTTTGTTGAAGAATTAACTTGGAGAGGTATGATACATACTATTATGCCAGGCGCAGAAGAACATCTAATGGAAAGCATACGAAGTGCTTATGTAGGTTTTGACCCAACGGCAGATTCTTTACATATTGGTAATTTAGTGCCTATTATGCTTTTGGCTCATTATCAGCGTTGCGGACATAAACCTGTAGCTTTGGTAGGTGGTGCAACAGGAATGATTGGTGATCCTTCTGGAAAATCTAACGAGCGTAATTTGTTAGATGAAAAAACGCTTCGTTATAATCAAGATGCAATAAAAGGCCAGCTAGCTCATTTTTTAGATTTTGAAAGTAACGGACCTAATGCAGCTGAATTAGTGAATAACTACGATTGGATGAAAGATTTTTCATTTCTTGAATTTATTCGCGATGTTGGTAAGCATATTACGGTAAACTATATGATGGCTAAAGATTCTGTTAAAAATAGAATTTCATCAGATGCCTCTGAAGGGATGAGTTTTACAGAGTTTACATATCAAATGGTGCAAGGTTACGATTTTCTCCATCTTTACAAGGAAAAAGATTGTTCTATCCAAATGGGTGGAAGTGACCAGTGGGGAAATATCACTACAGGAACCGAATTAATTAGAAGAGTTGCTGGCGGAAAAGGTTTTGCTATAACATGTCCATTAATAACTAAATCTGATGGTTCTAAATTTGGAAAATCTGAAGGCGGAAACGTGTGGTTGGACGCTGATAGAACTTCGCCATATAAATTCTATCAATACTGGTTAAACTCTAGTGATGAAGATGCTGAAAAATACATTAAGATTTTTACGTTTTTAAATAAAGATGAAATAAATAATTTAGTATCAGAACATAAAGAAGCTCCGCATTTAAGAGTATTACAAAAACGTTTAGCCGAAGAAATTACAATAATGGTTCACTCTAAAGAGGACTTAGATAATGCTATAAAAGCCAGTAATATTCTATTTGGAAAATCTACAAGTGAAGATTTGAAAGCACTAAATGAAAAAACGTTTTTAGATGTTTTTGATGGTGTTCCACAAACACAATTAAAAAGAGTTGAGGTTGAGAGCGGTTTGGATATTATTGCAGCATTAGCAGAAAAAGGCGGCTTTTTAAAATCGAATGGTGAAGCAAGAAGAGCGCTTAAAGAAAATTCTATTTCTGTTAACAAAGAGAAGATAAAAGGCGATTACAACATAACTTCAAAAGATTTAATTAACAATAAGTTTGTGTTGTTACAACGTGGCAAGAAAAATTATTTTGTCCTACAAATTATTTAAAACAACATAAAGCTATTTTAAAAATACTTAAAAAAGCCCGAATTTTCACTCGGGCTTCACATTAACAAATCAACTAAAAGTAATCTTTGTTTTTCTTAGCTGCTATATTAGTCGTTATTAATTCAAAAAACTTACTTGAGGATACTGTTATTTTTTAAACTTTATAGTTTCCCAATTTTTATCAGCTTTTTCTTTTAATGCATCTTCATTTTCTTTCTTCCATAAATTAAGAGTATTTATACCCCAAGCGTTATAAAATAAATAGAGCTTATTGTCTTTAATTTGAAATGTTTTTGGGTTTATAGAAACTTTATCATTTTTATTACCAATAGCATAAGCACAATATCCACCGTATTGTGGTATATATTTTTTAGGATTCTTATTAAATATTTTCATGTTTTTTTCTGAATAGAACTTATACCGCACACCTTCAAATAAGGTTGTAAATTGTTTATCGCCTTCAATAGCTTTATTGTTAAAATAGGAAACCACATCATAACCATTGGCTATAAATCCTTTTTTCAGATTGTAATCTATCGCTTGAGCTGGTAAAGAAAAAGAAGATATTACTATTATAAATGATATTATATGATTTTTCATATTAATGTTTTGTAATTAGTCTAAAAATAAAAAAGACCTTACAGAAGCAAGAATATTAAAACACCATAAGATTACAACCGCGAATATCAGAATCATCAAAACGCCCAATTACTTCAAAAGAACCATTAGGATATATACGGCCTAAATCTTGAGTAGCGATAAAGGAACAGGAATTAATATTCGCTAAATCGATAATATTAAGACCGCCGGTTTTACCTAGCCCTTGAATTGAAAGCGCATCTTCAGTATCACGAGTTAAAACATTCATCCAATTTGGGCAGTTAAATACTCCGTTTTTTTTAGAATAAGCTTGACTTAAAAGCTCGGTCATACCATATTCGCTATGAATATGCTCCACACCAAATCCTTTTTTTAACAAGTCATGAAGTTCTGTTCTAATCAGTTCTTTTCGTCTGCCTTTCATACCGCCAGTTTCCATAACAATTGTATTTTTTAAGTTAAATTGATACGTTTCAACTAAATTTAATAACGCAAAGGAAACACCAATGAGTAATATTTTTTTTCCTTCGGAGTCTAATTTAATTAAGGTGTCCTTTAATTCTGAAAGGTTATTTAAATAAAAACCACTTTCTCGATATTTGGAGGTTTTTATCATACTATCCACCATGAATATTAATGAGGATCCGTCACGTTCTAAATAGGAAGGTAATAATCCTAAAACCACATAGTCTTCTATGTTGTTATAAAATTGTCGAAACCCATTGGTAAAACTCTTTTGGTAGATTTTTAAATCGGTAACATAGTGCTTGCTTGTTGCCTTTCCAGTAGTGCCAGAGCTAGTAAATATTCTTTCAACGGACGCTTTAGAGCTTAGTACATTCCGGGTTTTAAAGAATTGGATTGGTAAAAAAGGAATGTCTTTTAGTATTTTCACCTCGCTTGGATGTATGTATAATAAATCGCAGAAAGACCTATAAACCCTATTGTTTTCAAATTGATATTTAAAAACTTGTAAGGCTAAATTTTCAAAATCACCTTGGGTTTTTATATTAAAAATGGAGCTTGTATCTATCATACTTCGTTAAAGATGCAAAAATAAATAATTCAATTTACACTAAATTATCAATGCTCATTTTAATATAAGATGTTGGATTGTTTTTTTTAGTATTTGCGTTAGGATTTTAAATAAAAAGCGCGCATTTTGTTGTAAAGTAAAAAAATAAATGTGTGTGCTATTAAAAATACTTTAAAATAATAGATGTTTCAACTACTTTATTACAAGTTTTCTTGATTCGCTAATGCTATTTTCAGTGATTCTTAAAATATACACCCCTTTTTTAAAATTAGAAACATTCAGTTCTTTTCCGGGTAAAACGGTTGTAAAAATACGTTTTCCTAAAACATCGAAAATTTCAATATTTTTAATCAAACTACGTTTTGAGGCTATATTGATAAAGGGTTTCTCTTTACTAACAGGATTAGGGTAAACTGCTAAACCTTCAATATTTGCTTTTGCAAAGGCGTTTGTAACATGACTTTGTGCGTCCATATTGTGGGGCGTAAAACATATTAAGATTATGAATAAAAATAATAGGTAAATATTTTTCATACACTAGGATTTGGTTGTATAAAGATAATAAAATAATGCAAAAGTAATGCCAAAACAGTGTTAAAGGTTAGTGTAATTAATCGAAATCTTAAATTGAGATAAATGGTTTGTTACCATATTGTTATTAATATGATTATAGTCATAAATTTGTTTTTATTACTTTTATCTTTACCTTAATAAACAAGAATACCATTAATGAAAAAAAAGCACATTAAAATATTGTTAGTTGATGATGAGCCAGATATATTAGAAATAGTTGGTTATAATTTATCTAATGAAGGCTATCAAGTTATTACTGCTGAAAATGGTCAGGAAGGTGTTAAAATAGCCAAAAAAGAGTTGCCACATTTAATTATTTTGGATGTGATGATGCCAGAAATGGATGGGATTGAAGCTTGTGAAATTATTCGAAAAAACCCTGACTTAAAAAACACAATTGTTACATTTTTAACGGCCAGAGGAGAGGATTATTCTCAAGTAGCAGGTTTTGATGCTGGTGCCGATGATTATATTACAAAGCCAATAAAGCCTAAGGTTTTGGTTAGTAAAGTAAAAGCGCTTTTAAGACGTTTTAAAGAGGAAGATGTTTCAGAAACTCTTAGGGTTGGTAGTTTGGTAATTAATACAGACGAATATAAAATTACATCAAAAGGTAAAGAAATCATTTTGCCTCGAAAGGAATTTGAATTACTATATTTATTAGCATCCAAACCAGGAAAAGTGTTTAAAAGAGATGATATTCTTGATGCCGTTTGGGGCAGCGAAGTTGTTGTAGGTGGAAGAACTATTGATGTTCATATTAGAAAACTTCGTGAAAAACTAGGTGATAAAAGCTTTAAAACCATAAAAGGTGTAGGCTATAAGTTTGTAGATTAATGCAGGCAAAATTTAAAAAATCATATCGTTTTGCTTTCCGTACAGCTTTATATATAACACTATTTTCAACACTTTTAATGAGTGTTTTTTTGTATTACTATCAAATTTTACAGTGGTATTACACTTTTTTATTCTTGCTTTGTATTTTTTTATTTTCGTTTATTATCATTCAATTTAGCGTGGAGCGCTTTATTTATAAACGTGTAAAGAAAATTTACGATGATTTAACACTTCTCGAATCTATAAGTTTACCTAAAGGCTCTATCACAACAGATATGCAAACCTTAACTCAAGAAATAGATAAATTTGCTAGAGATAAAAAAATAGAAATTGAAACCCTAAAGGTTAGAGAAGAATATAGAAAAGAATTTTTAGGTAATGTGTCACACGAATTAAAAACCCCTTTGTTTACCGTTCAAGGTTATATTTTAACATTGCTTGATGGCGCCATGAACGATAAAAATATTCGTGAAAAATATTTAGAAAGAGCCAGTAAAGGCATTGAGAGGTTAGGCTATATTGTAAATGATTTAGACATGATTACCAAACTCGAAGTAGGTGATTTGAGGTTGGAAATTGAAGGATTTGATATTGTAAAGCTTGTAGAAAATGTATTTGATATGTTAGAGATGAAAGCTAACAAAAAAAACATAACATTAGTTTTTGATAGAGAATACCCCAACCCAATTATGGTAAGTGCAGATAGGGAACGTATTCAGCAAGTTTTAGCCAATTTAATCGTAAACTCCATAAAATACGGCAGTGAAAAAGGCACTACCGAGGTTAGTATTGAAAACCTTATTAAAAATAAGGTTATCGTTCGGGTAACAGATAATGGCGAAGGAATTGATAAAGTACATATTTCACGACTATTTGAGCGTTTTTTCCGTGTGGACAAAAGCGGCTCAAGAAAAGAAGGAGGCTCTGGATTAGGACTATCTATAGTAAAACACATTATTGAAGCACACGAAGAAAAAATTTATGTAGAAAGTGAGTATGGTGTAGGTAGCGAGTTTTCTTTTACTTTAGAAAAGGCTAAATAAGTCTTTGTAATGAACTTCAAAATCAAAAGATTTTAACCCTTTGTAAGCATTAACCTCATTTAGTTTATCTAAATTGAAATCGGTTTGTTTACAACTAGGTGCTAAACCCATTTCAGTAAATCGTCTAGCTAAATATTCTTGTTCAAATTGCCCTGGCGTAGGTATAAAAAATGTTTTTTTACTAAGTTTAGCCAAATCCATAATAGTTGTATAACCGGATCTACATAAAACTAGAGCACTCTCATTAATTGTTTTTTCCAACAATTTGGAAGTCATAAAATTATAAATAGTCGTATTTCCTAAAAGCGTAACAGTTTGTTCCTGTTCTATAATGCCATTTACAAAAACCATGTTGCCCTTATAATCTTTAAGTTCAATGCGTAGTTTTTTTTCAAGTAAAGTACGTTGTGGCTCAGGACCTGAAATTAAAACTAAAAGGTCATTCTTAGTTTTAGAGACGGTTTTAGTAAACCTGCTTAATGGGCCAAGATATTTTATAGGCATATCAAAATCTTTTACATGCCCTAAATCGCCACTTAAATTAGTGGTTCCTAAAGCATCAGGAACCCAGCAAACATCAAATTTTTTGATAATTTTTTGATGCATTTTAGTGCTCAACCAAGTTGTGTTTCCACTTAAAACATTCAATTGGTGCGTTATAAAAACCGAAGGCACACTTTTATTTCTAACCCCTAATCGGTTGTCAGAAATTAGTCCTGCAATATCATTATGCTCTAAAATAATCGAAATCGCTTTTTTTTCAGCCTTAATAGCTTTTAAAAGCTTCGGTGAATTCTTTAAAAGCTTTAATTTAAATAACTTCCCGTTTTTGGTATATGTAATGTTGTAAGATGGTAATTCAATTGAAGAAAGGTTGGGGAATTCTTTTCGTAATAGCTTTAAAGCATCTCCATCACTAGCAAGAACCGGTACAAACCCTTCAGCAATTAAAGCATTTATTATAGGTATGCATCGCGTCGCGTGCCCCAGTCCCCAATTTAAAGGCGCCACTAAAATCCGTTTTTTCATTTTAAAAATTTGGGCGTGCCCCAAAGGGTCGCGCTTTCCGTTACAAGTCCTCGCTCCCAAAAGGTCGCTGTGGGCTTTCCACTTCAATCCCTCACGCATTTATTTGCTAAAAACACTTTATATTAAAATCATTACAAATAAATAATGTGTTTTTTCTTTAGGTAATATAAAGAATTACGGCATAGTATGGCTGCGGTTTCATGTTATATTGAAATATAAAGGAAAAAATCGCATTATGTTATGGTTATTTTAACGTAAAAATGCTTTTGTTAAAGATAAGCTATTAGGGTTCTACTCTATTTCCTTAATTTTACCAAATAAAAATAATAACAAGAAATAGTTAACAAACTTTGGGAAGTAAAAACAAGCTTAAAAGGTTCAACGAAAACGAAACGTTTTCTAATGTATTTCAACCAACAAGAGACGAGTTGGTAAAATCAAATTACAAACTAAAAGGCCATTGGCGGACAGAAGTTTTTAAAAACGATAATCCACTTGTTTTAGAATTAGGCTGTGGAAAAGGTGAATATTCCGTAGCATTAGCAGAAAAATATCCGAATATAAATTTTGTAGGTATCGATATTAAAGGCGCACGTTTTTGGAGAGGCGCGAAAACAGCTATTGAAAAAAACATTCCAAATGTTGCATTTCTCCGTACACAAATAGAATTGATAGACCATGCTTTTTCAGAACATGAAGTCGACGAAATCTGGATTACCTTTCCAGACCCACAAATAAAATATAAGCGTACCAAACATCGCATGACGAATGCCACTTTTTTAAAACGGTATAAACACATACTAAAACCCGAAGGTGTGGTAAATTTAAAAACCGATAGCGAATTTATGCATGGTTATACTCTTGGTTTGTTACATGGCGCGGGACACGATGTCCTTTATGCCAATCATAACATATACAAACAAGAAGGCAGCCCGGAAGATGTTGTTAGTATTCAAACCTTTTACGAATCACAATATTTAGAACAAAACAAACCAATTACCTATATTAGATTCAAAATAAAATAGTAATGGATATTACGTTCATCTTTTTTTTAGGATTATTTTTTGCGTTAATCGGCGTTATTCCTCCTGGACTATTAAATATGACGGCGGCAAAAATTAGCTTAAAAGAAGGTCATGTAAGAGGTATTATGTTTTCTTTAGGGGTTTGTTTTGTAGTATTGCTCCAAACCTATATAGCTGCCATTTTTGCACGTTATTTAAGTCGGCATTCAGAAATTATAGGGATTCTTAGAATTGTAGCCTTAGTCATTTTTATCTTAATTACAATATACTTTTTAGTTGTTGCTAAGTCTGAGCCGAAACCACAAATAGACCCGAAAATAAAGAGTAAAAAAAGCCGTTTTTTTCAAGGGGTATTTTTATCTGCAATTAATGTGTTCCCCATTCCGTATCAAGCCTATATGACGATTACTTTGGCGTCATTCAGTTGGATGTCGTTTGAAAAATCAAGTATTATGGCGTACGTTATTGGAGCTGCCACAGGCACTTTTGTAACACTTTATATGTATATTTTCTTTTTTGATAAAGTAAAAGGAAAAACATTCACCTCGCAAAAAAATATGAACCGTATTATTGGAGGTATAACTGGTGTAATTTCAGTAGTAACATTGATTAATATTATTCGAGATTTTTAAAAAAAAATGAAGCGTGAAACTTTAAATTTTTTCGATAAAGTTTACGAGGTAGCAAAACGTATTCCCTACGGAAGGGTAACAAATTATGGTGCCATCGCCACCTATTTAGGCGCGGTAAAAAGCGCTAGAATGGTAGGTTATGCCATGAACGGATCTCATGGAAAAAATGTGCCTGCGCATCGTGTTGTTAATAGAAAGGGATTGCTTACAGGTAAACATCATTTTGATGGCACAAATTTAATGCAACAACTTTTAGAAAGTGAAGGTATTAAAGTTATCGAAAATCAAATACAGAACTTGGATGAGGTTTATTGGGATCCTTCAAAGGAGTTGTGACTAGTAGTCTGAATTTTTTAAGTCTTATTTATGTCCTTATTTTCGAATTATTAAGGCGTTAACATCTAAGAAAATTAGAACTTATAACGATACCCCAATTCCAATCGTTAAATTAGAAAAACCAACATCTCCAATTTTTAAATGCTCATAACCTCCAATAAACTTGTATTGTTTTTTATGGTAGTTTAACAAGGTATTAAATTTGTTAATGGAGTTATTGTTAATTAAAGTTTGGTTAAAATTAGCCTCCAAACTAAAAGGCTTAACAAAAAACCATTCTGCACCTAGCCCATATGTAAACCCTAATTTATTAACATTACCATTTATATAAGCTGCCCCAAGCCCCCACCAACCATTAAAACGCTCTGTGCGTACACGTTGGTATTTTGCTATAGCAGTATAAATCGCTAAAGTATAATTTCCAGAGTTTGCGGTTTCTTCCCATAGTTGGAGGTAGTCAATCTCTAAGCCTAATCGTTTTAAAAATCGCATATCGACGTTTAAATGGTTGCCATAAACATTATTCGTTTCAAAAATAAATCGGCTATTTATATAGGTTGTAAATATTTCGGAATTTTCATTCCAATTATACGAGTAGTTTCCTGTATTCGTATTTTTGTAAGGATGTTTGTTTAAAATCGCTGTGCTTCCTCTGTGTTCTATTTCAAACGGACTCTCAAAAGCAATTCCATAAGCTGTATAGGTAAATAATTTTAAAAATAAGCCACCAATGATTTCTGTTAAAAAATCACCTTCAGAATCATCATTATCATTATTGTTTGAACTAAAACTACTACGCTTAGTTTTTTCTGTTTTTTCTAAACTTTCTTCAGCATTTTTTATTTTACTTTGACTGTTGCATACAGGAATTAGGATAATTACTAGAAGAAAAAAAAACATGCGATGTTTCATAGCTGAATAAGTAAAAGTTAGGACACATTATGGCACACAAATTATGCCGAGATTTATAGATAATTGTTATTTTAAATCAATATAAAAATTTCAAATAGCAGCATAGCAAAAACTTCTGTAACAAGCCTTAGTCTTTTACCTTTATTACTTATCTTTGTTTTAGAATGATTCTTAATAAAAGAAATTTTACATGATACCCATTAAAAATCAAGTATTATACAGCACATGAAATTAGATAAAAAAGACATATTAAAAGCGCTCGAAAATATCACAGTTCCTGGTGAAGGTCAAAATATGGTAGATAGTGGCGCCGTTAAAAACGTAATTACATTTGGCGATGAGGTTATTGTAGATATCACCATAAAAAACCCAAGTTTACAAGCAAAAAAAAGGACTGAGGTTGATATTCTTAAAATCATTCACGAAAAGGTTTACGAGAAGGCTAAAATCACTGTTAATGTAAAAGTGGAAGCCCCAGAAAAGCCAAAAGCTAATGTTATAAAGGGAAAGTCAATTCCAGGTATTCAAAATATAGTGGCCATAGCGTCGGGTAAGGGAGGTGTAGGTAAATCTACAGTTACGGCTAACCTTGCTGTTACATTATCTAAAATGGGTTTTAAAGTTGGTGTTTTGGATGCCGATATCTACGGACCATCAATTCCAATAATGTTTGATGTTGCTAAAGAAAAACCTTTAGCAGTAAATATAGCCGGTAAGTCTAAAATGAAACCTGTAGAAAGTTATGGTGTAAAAGTATTATCCATTGGTTTTTTTACGCAACCTAATCAGGCTGTAGTTTGGCGAGGCCCTATGGCAGCAAAGGCTTTAAACCAAATGATTTTTGATGCGCATTGGGGTGAGTTGGATTTCTTGCTCTTGGATTTACCACCAGGAACAGGGGATATTCATTTAAGCATCATGCAATCCCTACCTATCACAGGAGCAGTTGTAGTAAGTACACCGCAAATGGTAGCACTTGCCGATGCTAAAAAAGGAGTCGCTATGTTTCAGCAAGAAAGTATTAACGTACCTGTATTAGGAATTATTGAAAATATGGCATATTTTACACCTGCGGAATTGCCAGAAAACAAATATTTTATTTTTGGCAAAGATGGTGCTAAAAATTTAGCCGAGGATTTAAAAGTGCCTTTTTTGGGAGCATTACCACTTGTGCAGAGTATAAGGGAAGCAGGCGATGTTGGACGCCCTGCAGCATTACAAACTGCAACACCAATAGAACAGGCTTTTGAAAAAATAACGCAAAACATCGTTCAAGAAGTTGTGAAAAGACATGATAATTTGCCACCAACAGAGGCTATTAAAATAACAACAATGGCGGGTTGTGCAGCAGTTAAAAAATAAAATATGACTACAGAAGAGTTGAGATTAAATGTTGAAAAAGCCCTAGACGAAATTCGCCCTTTTTTACAAAGCGATGGAGGAGATATTTCTTTGTTATCTATTGAAAATAACAGTTTAGTAAAAGTGCAACTTCAAGGTGCTTGTGTTGGCTGTAGCGTTAACCAAATGACGTTAAAATCTGGTGTTGAAATGACCATTAAAAAGTATGCCCCACAAATAGAACAAGTTATAAATATTGAATTATAGTTTTACTGCAAAACTTTCAATCAAAATATATTTCTAATGAAAATGGCATCCTTAAAATTATATAATTTTAAGGATGCTGCATTTTTTTAAGCCGCATACTAAATTAGCAAGTAAAACCTATTAAAATAAAAGTGCTTGTACTAAATTTGTGGCACGAATTATGACATGCATTTAGCAGAATAAAAAATAAGTAATGGAAGATGTAAACATAAAAATAACAGATAGAGATGGTGTAACACATGATATCTTAGCGCCCACGGATATGGCTATGAACCTTATGGAAGTGGTGCGATCTTACGAGCTTGCCCCAGAAGGTACAATAGGTGTTTGCGGTGGTATGGCTATGTGCGCCTCCTGCCAATGCTATGTATTAAGTGAAACCGATTTACCAGAAAAGGGAGACGATGAAGAGGCCATGTTGTCTGAAGCTTTTGATGTAAAAGATAATAGTCGCTTAGGTTGCCAAATACAAATCACACCAGAAATGGAAGGGTTGGAAATAGCGTTAGCGCCTGAAAGTTAGTATGTTTATGTGACATTTATATATAATTAGTGTCTCAATTATATATACTCTCACTAATGGCACTATTTAAAATTTTTAAGGATAAAACAGGTAAATACAAATTCTTTTTAAAGTCGAATAATAATCAAATTATATTTACAAGTAAGGGGTATTCCTCAAAATTAATTTGTTTCAATCATATTCTTTTAATTAAAAAATTTTCTTTAAGAGATGATAAATACGAACGCCACATATCTGATAATAATCCGTATTTTACTTTTAAAATATTTAAAAACGAAGTGGTTGGAGTAAGTGAATATTTTATGAATCAAAAACGCATGGAAAATTTTATAACACTTATAAAAAATATTGCTTATAAAGCAGATATAGATCGCATAACATATTCCATGTAAATAAGCTATTGGTTATTTGGGTTTTTTATGCATAACTCCATTTTTTTAAACCTTAAAACTTTAAGAAACCTTATTTTAAACACAACAGCTTGCTCTTTAGGGGGGTATAAAACCTTTTATCTTTAATTTGGTCGCCACTATAAATTACTCATTAGATAACCCTAGTAATTACCACCAAATTAAAAACATTTTTTTTAGTTCTCCGCTATTAAACTTAACCCAGCACAACGCAGAAAATTGATTTTTTCTAAATTCTTTGGTAGCCTTATTAAAAGCGTTAAAGCTTAACCAATTCACATTACTGTGCGGGTGTATCAACCAATCTTTTTTATTTGGCATATAGAGTTTGCAATCCTTTAATTTGTATAATTGTGTTGGGTTAATATAAAAACCTACAATACAAGCATTATTAAGGGTTTTAAGGAGCACATTTTGATTAGAGAAAGGCAAAAATAATTGTGCCTTAAAGTAAACTTGTTGAGTAATATTTTCTGGGATTAAACCAAGTGCATCCAAATACGGTTTACAAGCCTTAGCGTATAGAAGAGGCAGCTGTTTTGTTTTTAATTTAGTAAGTTTTTCAATTAAGGAATCTTTCCTATTCGGACCAATAAAATGTTCGATTTCAGTACTACCCACAGAAGCATCATACAAATAGAATTTATAAATAATTTCAAGATGGATGGGTTTATTGTTTTTTAAAAGTAAACAATCCAATTCACCTAACGTAATTTTGCCATCTTGAATTTGGATGTTTTCAGCTAGAATTGAAATATTATTGTGTTGTCCTAATTCAAAAGAAACTAAGCGCTCAACATACTTTCCTAGGCGTAAATTTTCATCAATATTGATATCAATTTTATAACATTCAGAAAAAACTTTAAATTGCTGAAAATTATAAACAACGTCTTTTGCCCATAAACATGGCGTTTTTAAAAAACCTTCATATCTTTTTTGAAGCATAAGTTTTGGCTTGTTAAAAAAGCGATTGTTTATATTATTGAATTGTTTTATAATCTGCTAGATTTCTGGGGCCTTCAAGCAAAACCCTGACAATCTGTAAAGTACCATCATCCCTTGTAGCAATTTGCCATTTAATTAATGAAATAGCGCCGTTTTCAATCTCAATTCCCGTAATACTTCTAGGGTGTACACAACTACCATCATTAAAAAAAGCAATATCACCAGGTTCAGGGAAACGTGGTCTGTGGGTATGCCCAACAATGGTCATTAAATTATTGTTTTTAATAATCCATTTTTTGGTTCTGCGTTCCACTTTTATAAGCTCTTTGTAGTTTTTTGCAGGACTTGTAGGGTCTGCAATACCCATAACGTTTAAGGGTTTCCAGAGTACACGCACCATAAACCTGCTCCATTTCCAAAACAAGTAATTCCACCAATCGGCTTGATGGCCATGGGTTAAAAATAATTCCTGTTTGGTTTTGGAATGTTTTAAAATAATCCCCTCGTGGTATGTAATATCTTTAAAAAGTTCTACATTTTTTCCAACTTTAGGATCAAAATAAGTGGATAAATGTTTTTTAACATAATCAGGATTGCGATACACCATATCGTGATTGCCCCAAATCATATGTAAACGATTTGCTTTATGAAACAACTTCATAAGCATATAAACATTCTTATGTGCATTTAATATAGAATCGAAGGAGAGGTTTTCCCAAAGTTCATCACCATCACCCAATTCACAATACTGAAACCCTTCTGCATAATAATGTTTTAAGGCATGAAAATAAATGTTTCTGTTATTCGCAAAATCATCAGCAAAACTATTGTCTCCCCTGTGGCAGTCGCTGAATAATATAAATTTTGAGGTATCATCAAATACTATGCGTTTAGCATTATTATAAGCACGATTTAATCTGGTTTTTGAAGACATAAATCGAAATTACATAAATTATTTTATTTCATTAGGTGAGGAGTTGACATACTAAGTTAAAATAGTAAATACTTTTTGTATCGAAAAATATAGTTTTGAATTAATCATTGAGCTTTTCTAAAGCGAACGGAAACATTTTGTCAACAAACATCGAGTAAGCAAGTTTAGAAGGGTGTAGCCCATCAGAAGCTACAAGATCGTTATTAGTCAGTCCTTGTCTGGTAATATCTGTAATATAAACGTACGAAATATCATTTTGTTTACAAAACGCTCTAGCAAACTCATTGTACCTATCTAATCGTTTTGAAATGTTTTCATTGCCATTTCCAAACGGGGTAAAGGCATAGTCTGGAATAGAAACTACAATAATATTGTTCTTGTTCCCAAAAGCCTTGGAAATTGCTGTCCTAACCAATTCAGGAAATTCTGTTTCGTAAATTGAAAATGGTTTTTTTTGATATTCATTATTAACACCAATCAATAAGGTTACTAGGTCGTAATCTCCCGAGACGTTTTCGTTTGCAATGGCATTTTTAAGATTGGTAGTAGTCCAGCCAGTTGTGGCAATAACTCTAAGCTCAAAATTTATGGAATCTCCAGTTTTTAATTTTAACCGTTCTTTTAGTTGTTCAGGAAATCTGCAAGTTTCACAAACACTTTGTCCTATGGTATAACTATCTCCTAATGAAAGTATTTTTTGAAAACTTTTTTCTGTGTTTTCTTCCTCTTCATCCTCTTCTTCCACTTCGGGCTCAGTGTCGTCTATTATTTCAATAAGTTCTTCTTCTGGGGGTTTAATTTCGGAATCTGTTGTACAGGATAAAATTAAAAAAAAGCATAGGTAGGTAATCGTGAAAATGTTTTTTAAACGCATTTTTTATTTTAAAGATACATTTTTATTTTCTGAAAAGGAAAACCCTTTCATATTTTAACAACCATTCTTATTTTAGTTATGGATTGGTAGACCATAAAGTAGCGCCTTTTAACATGGCCCTTCTGGGAAGTTTTAAGCCTGCAACAATTAATGCTGCAAAATCTTCCGGTTGAAGCACGCTATCTTCTGATCCTTTATTAGCAACTCCCAATGCAATAGTCATATCAGACTCTATAGTGCTTGGGGTTAATGTGCAAACTCTAATATTATTTTTCCGAACTTCTTTCATTAAGGACTCAGACATGCCAATAACTGCAAATTTTGAAGCGGAATAGGCTGAAATATTTGCATTACCACTTAAGCCTGCTGTTGAAGATACATTTATAATATCGCCCTGATTTTTGTTTAATAAATGTGGTAAAACTTCTTTGGTTACATAATACAGGCCCATAACATTGGTTTGAATAATGTTGCTCCATTGGCTAACATCCATATCATTAAAAGATCCAACTGCTGCAATCCCAGCATTATTAACTAAAATATCTACACCGCCTAAAGTACTGATTATGTATTTGATGTTAGTTTTGACATCTTCATAATTCCCAACATCAAATACTGAATACATTGCTTTTACGCCAAACGCCTCTAATTCGGTAACGGTTTCTTTTAATCTATTTTCATTTCTTCCTGTTATGGCAACATCAACCCCTTCTTTAGCAAAGGCTAATGCTGTAGCTTTTCCTAAACCTCTGCTGCCTCCAGTTATGATTGCCTTCTTATAATTTAAATTTTCCATTTCTTTTTAAAACCCATTATCTTTTTGTCCAAAAATCCATAATAAAAACCCCATCTATTATGGGACCAACTTTACTCACCAAATCTAAATGCGCTTTATGGAATAAGTAAATTTCCCTAGCATGCTCATCATTAAATGTTATTGTAAATGTATGGGTATACCCTTCGCTATGTCCTTCGGTACTATCATTTAATCCCCACTCAATATCAACAATTTCCGGGATTTCATTTTTAAGATTTACAAAAGCTTCAACAGCTTCTTGGATTTGCAATTCAGTGGCATCATTTTTATATTTTAAGTTTACCATGTGCCTTAAAATTTTACCTTCTCTATGTGTTTTTGGGATGATTTTATAGCTAACAACCTTTCCTAAATCAAACCTAAAAGAACCAGCGATCAAAAAATGGTCCTCACCAATTTTATGGGACTTTAAACCATAATAAATGGAATAGCCAGTTTCTAAATAATTTAAGGGACAAAGTATACCTGCTTTGTTTAATTTTAGTAATTGAATACTTTCGTCGTCTCTTGTGCCTACTGCTAAAACAGCTTCATTGTCATCATTTGATACAACTTCAATTCTTGTCTGCCCTCGTAGTTTTGTAGTTTCGTTATCTTTATAAACGGAATGAGGTACTAAAGCCCCTTTATTCGTAACTTTAAAAACACTTACACCATCGCCATGATATATGAAATCAGGCCTTTTTATAAAGTTTCCTCTTTTGTAATATTTATGGTGTCTATGGCCTACAATCACGTACTTATTATTATCTAAAGTAACGCCAGTTACAGGGTATGTGCCAGTTAAATATCTATCGGTTGTATTATCACTAATGTTGTTTATGTTTTTAAATGTGCCATTATCGTAAACCCTAAAGCTACTCACGCCATTATCTTGAAAACCACCTGTATATAAAAAGGTTTTTCCTTTAATGGTATGGGTATACATGCCTATAATACCATCGGTATGAATAATTTCATCATCTTTCATGGACTGAACATGTGTTAATGTCCCATTATCGTGAATTTTGAAAGAACTTAGTCCTGGTGTTTCTTCCAAACCACCAATAAATAGATACGACGCTTTTTTCATATGCACAACTTGTAAAGTTATAGCTGTGCCAAGATATGTGTCATCAGTATCTTCAACCAAAGCAACACGTTCTAACGAACCGGTTTCTAAAATCCTAAACGTTTCAATAACGTTACCATGCTTGTTTGCTACAAATAGAAAATCTGTGCCGTTAATACGATCAGCAACCATGCCTCTTGCAGGCCCTTTTTGCATATGAAGCTCTTGGTTGCTTATAGAGGTAAGCTTACCTTCTTGATTTAAACTGTAAACATCTATATTACCCACACCACCGGCAAATATGAAATGAGAGCCTTCTTTCTCATAACTTGTTACGGAAACCGTATTTTTGCCAGATATACTTTTGAAATCTTGCCTGTAGAGCATTAGGTCGTCAGAAATTTGTGCTAACGAAATCTGTGATAAAATAAGCGTTATGAGAAAAAGTTCTCTTTTAAAACGATTCATGATTATAGGTTTTTCAAATTTAATTAATGTTTAATAGATTCTGCTCCTGCATAAGCAATATCCCTATCTTGTTCAATTGTGCCTCCACTGACACCAATTGCGCCAATAAACTTGCCGTTTTTATTTTTAATTGGAATGCCACCTGGGAAAGATACTAAGCCTTGATTGGTTAATTCAATATTATAAATAATACCTCCAGGTTGAGTTAATTCACCTAGTTTACCAGTATCCATATTAAAAAATCGTGCTGTTTTTGCTTTCTTAATAGCAACATCTATACTGCCTAAAAAAGACTCGTCCATTCTTATAAATGCTTTTAGGTTGGCGCCTGCATCTACAATGGCTATGTTGACTAATGCTTTAGACTCTTCAGCTTTTTTCTTTGCAGCTAAAAGTGCTTTAAATGCTTCACTATGCGAAATGTCGTTGGTTATTTGGGCATCTAATGTATTTGAAAGTAATATCAACGGTAATGTAACGGCACAAATTCTTATAAGTTTCAGTAAATTCATAATTTTATGTAATTAGAATTTGCAAATATTAAAAACATCACTCGGAAAACAATTGAACTTGTTCAACTTCAAAAAAAAACTTAAACCCCCTTTTTAATTTTACTTAAAAACTCATGGCTAATCCCTAAATAACCTGCTATTTGTTTATCGGTAACTTTCGATACGATATCTGGATATTGTTTTATAAAATGAAAATAACGTGCTTTTGCTGTAAATGAATGGTTTCGTATTAGGCGTCTTTGCCATGAAACTAAAGCTTTTTGTGACATAATTCGGAATAACTTTTCTACGGATGGTATAACCTCGTAAAGCGCCATTTTATCCTGCTTTTTGATCAACAATACTTTGCTGTCCTCCAGTGCTTGCATATTTAAATTTGAAGGGGATTGGTTCATAAAACTATCAATATCCATTAGCCACCAATCTTTGGCTGCAAAATACAATGTGTTTTCATTTCCTTTTTTATCAATAGTAAAGATTCTGAAACAACCCTCTAAAACAAAACCTTCAAACTTACAAATACTCCCCTGGGTCAATAAAAAATCTTTTTTTTTAATCCCTAAAGGTTTAAAATGATTACAAATAGTATCTAGTTCGGTATTTGGAATTTGTAAATTTTTGGATATGTTTTGTTTCAGTAATTCGTAAGTCATAACTTTAAAGCTCTATAAAGTAAGTTAATATAATAAAATCATGATAAGATATGAAGAATGATATTGTGTTTATAGCTCTTTTTTACACCAGACAGCAAGTTCATTACCAGAAGGGTCTTTAAAGTGAAACCTGCTACCTCCAGGAAAAGAAAATGTATCTATGGAAATAAAGCCTTTAGCGTTGATTATTTTGTTTTTAATCAAATCAAGGTTTTCGTGATGAAGAACAACCAGAGCACCATTAACAATTTTATTATTTGTTTTTTCAAATCCACCTTCCAGACCACTTTCTGAAAAAGCTATATAAGTGTCACCATAATCTTTAAATACCCAACCAAAACAAGTTGAGTAAAATTGTTTTATTTTTTCAAGGTTATGAGCTTTAAACTCAACGTAATTTATATGTGTTGTTTTCATTTTACTTAAATGCATTTAAGCCTGTAACATCTAATCCGGTAATCAATAAATGAATATCGTGTGTGCCTTCATAAGTAATCACACTTTCAAGATTCATCATGTGTCTCATAATACTATACTCGCCGGTAATTCCCATACCACCTAACATTTGTCTGGAGTCTCGCGCTATTTTCAAAGCCATATCTACATTATTACGTTTTGCCATAGATATTTGCGCAGAAGTTGCTGTGCCATTTTCTCGCATCACACCCAATCGCCAAGCTAAAAGTTGCGCTTTGGTAATTTCGGTAATCATTTCAGCAAGTTTTTTTTGTTGCAATTGAAATTGCCCAATAGGTTTTCCGAATTGCATACGTTCTTTACTGTAACGTAAAGCGGTATCATAACAATCCATAGCAGCGCCAATAGCGCCCCATGCAATACCAAAACGCGCAGAGTCTAAACAACCAAGCGGTGCGCCTAAACCAGATTTGTTTGGTAATAAATTTTCTTTTGGAATCTTGACATTATCAAAAATAAGCTCGCCAGTAGCAGAAGCTCTGAGCGACCATTTATTATGTGTTTCTGGTGTTGAGAATCCTTCCATATCACGCTCTACAATAAGCCCATGAATCCGTCCGCTTTCATTTTTAGCCCAAACCACTGCTATAGTACAAAAAGGAGCGTTTGAAATCCACATTTTAGCACCGTTTAAAAGGTAATGGTCGCCCATATCTTTAAAATTTGTAGTCATACCAGCAGGGTTGCTGCCGTGATTTGGCTCAGTTAAACCAAAAGCTCCCATCCATTCTCCGGACGCTAATTTTGGTAAGTATTTTTTTCGTTGTTCTTCATTACCATATTTCCAAATTGGATACATGACTAATGAGGATTGTACGGAAGCTGTTGATCGCACTCCGGAATCGCCACGCTCAATTTCTTGCATAATTAAACCGTACGATATTTGATCTAATCCAGCACCACCATACTCTATAGGGATGTATGGGCCGAAAGCACCAATTTCGGCTAATCCGCTAATGATTTGTGTTGGGAATTCTGCCTTTTGTGCATATTCCTCTATAATTGGAGAAACTTTACGTTTTACCCAATCTCTAGCAGCATCACGAACCAGTTTGTGCTCATCAGATAATAGCTCGTCAAGGTTATAATAATCTGGTCCTTCGAATAAATCCGGCTTCATAAAATCTAATTTTAATCAGTGTTTAGACAAATTTATTGAAAATACTATATAGATAAGAGTTTTTTTTAAGAATAATTCAATTATGAAGAGGGGTGCTTACATTTTTAAATAAAATGCTTTTGTCAGATTAATGTACTTTTCAGTATACCGATGTCTATCTGTTTCAATAGTTAGAGTTTCAATATTTTTTTTGCTTTCGCGGAAAGAGAATTCGATTAAACTACGTTTTATTTCAGAATTGGGGTTGCCCTTAACATGTAATGCCTTGTTAGGACTGAGATTGAATTTTAAAGCTGTTTTTATAAAATGATGTTCTTCTTTATTAGGAATAACCACGGTGAAAACACCAACTTCAGAAAGTAATTTTGAAACACTTTCAAGCAAAAGTTTAAATGGCATGGCGTCTTGGAAACGTGCTAAATCTCTTTGAGAATTATCCGTTTTAAAATCTTCAGAATAGAAAGGCGGATTACAGATGATTAAGTCATATTTGTCTTCTACTTCTTCTACAAATTCTCTAAGCGATGCATGATAGCAAAATAGTCTGTCGCCCCATGGTGATTGTTCAAAATTTTCTACACACTGTTCGTAGGTTTTACTATCAATTTCAATAGCATCAATAAGTTCTGCATCACTCCGTTGGGCCAACATTAAAGATAAAATACCAGTTCCAGCTCCAATATCTAAAATTGAAGCTGGTGTGTTTTCAAGCGAGGTCCAAGCACCCAATAAAACAGCGTCTGTTCCAATTTTCATGGCACATTGGTCTTGATGTATTATAAATTCTTTAAACTTAAAGGGTTTGCTCATGTTCACCATCATTCCTAAGAGAGCGGGAATGTATATTTAATTTTAATAATTAAGATTTCGGCTTTCGTGGGAATAGTAAAAACATTATAGATATAAATCAATTAAGCCTTCAGGGGTTTTAACCAAAATAGTTTTATTGGCTCTGTCTACTTTTTCAATAAACTCGTCGTTCATTGGGATTAAAACTTCAATACCATCTCTATCAATTTCAAAAAGCGATTGCGCTGTTGAGTCGTTAATGGATTTCAAAACCCCAACATCGCCAAAATCTGTATCAATTATAGTAAACCCAATAACTTCATGAAAGTAAAATTTATCACCTTCTAGTTTGGGTAATAGATTTAGAGGTAAGTATAGTCCACTTTTCATAATAGCATCTGCGTCAGCTTCCACATCAACGTCCTCAAATTTTATACGAAGTAGTTCAGACTTGTGTAATTGTGAGCTTTCAACAAAAAAAGGTACTAGATTATTTCGTAATTCCAGAAATATAGCATCTAAATTTTCATAAATTTCAGGCTGGTCTGTATCTAGTTTTGCTAAAACTTCTCCTTTAAAACTGTATTTTTTTACAATTTTACCTAAGTAAAAACAATCTTCTTTTTGCATAAAAAAGCATTTTTTCATTTCCGAAAAAGTAAAAATCTGTTCAATAAAAGTTCAGATTCACTCTTTTAATCGCTACTCAAAATTAAAACTTCAAAAGGAAATTTTTTAATGTTCGTGAGATTCCTGTTTTAGTGGGAATAATTTAAATAAACTTTTAAAAGTTTGTTTAAATAAAAAACTCCGATATTTCTATCGGAGTTTAAAAGTATAAATTTTTTTACTTTTCTTCTTTAGCAGCTTCAGTGTCAGCGGCAGCAGCACCTTCATCGGCAGCTTGCTCCAGTGCTTCAACCTCTTCAGTAGCATCTGTGTTTTCTGGTGTTTCAGGAGTCTCTTCTTCTACAACAGGAGCAGGAGCAGCAGCAGCAATTCTTGCTTCGTTAACCGCTTTTTCAGCAGCTAAGGCATCTGCTTTTGCTTTTGCTTCAACAGTAGATAGACCATCAGCTTTCGCTTGAATTTTAGCTTCTTTTTCTTCTAACCAAGCTGTGAATTTTGCTTCTGCCTGTTCTTCAGTTAGAGCGCCTTTTCTTACACCGCCAACAAGATGGTTTTTCAACATAGCACCCTTGTAAGACAATAACGTCTTAGCTGTATCTGTTGGTTGTGCACCATTCTGTAACCATGTTACAGCACCATCAACGTTTAATTCAACAGTTGCTGGGTTTGTGTTTGGATTGTAAGCGCCTAATTTCTCTAGGTATTTACCATCTCTTTTTGAACGTGCATCAGCTGCTACGATCCAGTAGTAAGGTTTTCCTTTTTTACCGTGTCTTTGTAATCTAATTTTTACTGGCATAATAATTAATTATTTGAGGTTCTCGACCTCGGTTATTAATAAGGGCGCAAAGGTAATTAATTAATAATAATTAACAATTAATAATAATAAGTTTTCTCAAAATAATAAGCATACTGGAGTGGGCACTTTTACATCATGAAGAAATTTTAGTTTCCCCGTATTATTATCAATACTAAATACTGAAATGTTATCACTTTTTTTATTGGCTACCAGCAGAAATTTTCCAGATGGGTCAAGCGTAAAATTCCGTGGCCAATCCCCATGAACAGAGATGTTTTGTATTTTATTTAGGGTTCCAGTGTCTATATTTCTTTTAAAGACAGCAATAGAATTTTCACCTCTATTTGATCCATATAGAAAACGCTCATCATTTGATAAATGAATATCTGCACACGAGTTATTTCCCTTATAAGTTTTATTTAGGGTTGAATCTTGGTCGATTTTATAAAATCCTGAATCTGTTTTTTTAATTGAAGTGATAGAGCTTTCGTATTCATTAATAATATATATGAAGTTACCATCTTTGGATATAGAAAAATGTCGTGGTCCAGGGTTGCCATTAATGTTTATTATGGATTCAGATTCGATTTGGTAGTTTCCATTCTTGAGTTTATATTGATAAAATCTATTTCTCCCTAAATCCGAAACGAATAAATCATCATTAAAAAATTTAGCCGAATGCACACGTGCCGGTTTTTCGCCTGCCTCGTTATGGTCGAAAACTTGTGATGCTTTACCTAAAGCGCCATTTTTATTAATTGGGTAAATGGACACAGTGCCACCACCGTAATTACATACTACAGCTCTAGTTCCAGATTCGTTTACAGAAACATGACATGCTCCCTTCCCATGACTATTTTCAGAATTAATAAAAGTCAAACGACCATCACCATTTAGTTTAAAGGCTGAAACTACACTAATCTTGCCTTCGCTAACGGCGTATATAAATTTTTTATTTGCCGATAACGTTATAAAGGAGGGGTTTTCAAAAGCAGCAGCTAGTTGTTTATTGGAAAGCTCGCCATTTTCTATATTAAAGTCTAATCTATAAATACCTTCACTATCACCATCGGTATAAGTTCCAACATACAATGTTATGTTTTGTGGATTACAGTTTAAAAGCATAATTGGTAGTATTAGTAAAATAAGCTGCTTAGCGTGTATCATGTTAAAATTTGAAATCTAATTTATAATAAATTATGTTAAATGAATCGCTTTTTTGTTAATGATTCTTAAAAGTATCACAAACCCTGTTAAATCCCTTGTTAAAGCCTTTGTTTAAATGTATATTTGGAGTGTATGATGTGAAACAATAAGCATCTCAAAAGAAATTATTGGAATTTAAAATGAACATGATAAAATGAAGTATACAGAAGAAATTTCAAACAAGTTAAATGAATTGTTGGTAAAAAATTATGATGCCGAAAAAGGGTATCAAAATGCTGCTGAAAACGTTGATAGTCCAACCCTAAAAATGTTTTTTAAGAGAAGAGCTACCGAGCGCAGTAAATTTGCAAAGGAATTAAGAACCGAAATTTTACAGTACGGAGAAATTCCAGAGGATTCAGGAAGTTTTAAAGGTGCCGTGCACAGAAATTGGATGAGTTTAAAGACATTATTTACTTCAAATGATGAAGAAGCTATCCTAGAAGAAGCTATTCGAGGTGAAGAGGCAAGCTTAGAGGTTTATGATGATATTATGAAAGACAGGAATTTGCCACCGACCATCGATTCATTATTGTTTAAACAAAGAAATGCCATTCAAGCAGCCATAAATACAGAAAAAGTACACGAAGAATTAGTGTCGTAAATAATTAGTGAGTTTGGTTAGTAAAAGTGGAGCCTATGGGTTCCACTTTTTTTGTTTACAACTGTTTATAACTTCACTATCAAAAAACAGTATTTCTACGTATTTTTATAAGCTATAAATTTCTTCTTTTTGGGGAGACTAAGCGGGATTTTTTATGTACTTAATTTTCGATACCGAAACCACAGGATTGCCAAAACGGTGGGATGCACCGATTACGGACACAGATAACTGGCCAAGGTGTATCCAAATCGCATGGCAATTGCATGATGCTATGGGAAACCTTATTGAAAGTCAAGATTATTTAGTTAAACCAGAGGGATTCAATATACCTTATGATGCTGAAAAAATCCATGGCATCTCTACGGAATTGGCACAACAAAAAGGCATCTCCTTGGCTGAGGTTTTAGAAAAATTCAATAGCGCATTAAGAAAGACCAAATTTGTAGTTGGGCAAAACGTGAAGTTCGATTTAAACATTATGGGCGCTGAATTTGTTCGTGGTGCTGTTGAAAATCCTTTACAGGAACTCCCTGTTTTAGATACCTGTACAGAACACACGGCCGCCTTATGTCAACTTCCTGGTGGGCGTTATGGGAAGTTCAAATTACCAACATTAACAGAATTGCACGAGTTTTTATTTGATGTGCCTTTTTCTGAAGCGCACAACGCCACAGCAGATGTTGAAGCGACAACACGCTGTTTTTTTGAATTAGTCCGTTTGGGTGAATACACGAAAGAACAGTTGGATGTTGATTCTGATTATTTCGAGAATTTTAAAAAAGAAAATCCCGAAACCATTCAACTTATTGGCTTAAAGCATATCAACCTTAAAAAGGAAAGTGCTAAAATCAATGCCCGAATTAAAAAAGCGCAGGAGCCTGATATATCTTCTGAGGACATTAAACAAAATATATCGGAATTGGCAAATACCGATTTTGTGCATTTACATAATCATTCCCAATTTTCAGTATTACAATCTACCATGGGTGTTGCAGATATTGTTTCTGCAGCAGCCCAATACAATATGCCTGCGGTAGCACTAACCGACCATGCCAATATGATGGGGGCATTCCACTTTGTAAATGCGGTAAACAGACATAATAAAAGCGTAGAAACAAAAGTAGCAGAAGCAAAAGCATCTGGAACAACCACACATGTTAAAAAAATAAAACCCATTATTGGTTGTGAGTTTTTTGTTTGTGAGGACCATACCGATAAAAGCAGAAAAGATAATGGGTATCAAATCGTACTAATCGCTAAAAATAAAAACGGCTACCATAATCTTGCAAAATTATCTTCGCATGCCTTTGTGGACGGGTTTTACTATTTACCAAGAATAGATAAAAAATTAATCCAACAATATAAAGAAGATTTAATTGTATTGACTGGAAATTTATATGGCGAAGTGCCAAGTAAAGTATTAAATGTTGGCGAAAACCAAGCTGAAGAAGCGTTGCTTTGGTGGAAAGCCGAATTTGGAGATGACTTGTACATGGAACTGATGCGACATAATCAGGAAGATGAAGACCGTGTTAATCCTGTTCTAATCAACCTCTCCAAAAAGCATAATGTCAAATTAATAGCATCAAACAATACCTACTACCAAAAGAAAGAAGATGCCAACGCGCACGATATATTGTTGTGTGTAAAAGATGGTGAAAAGCAAGCCACACCAATTGGTCGTGGGCGTGGCTACCGTTATGGGTTGCCAAACCAAGAGTATTATTTTAAGTCGCCCGATGCGATGAAGGCGCTTTTTAAAGATGTTCCCGAGGCGATTTTAAATGTACAGGAAGTAGTTGATAAGGTGGAAGGCTATCAACTGGCGCGTGATGTTTTATTACCAGCTTTTGATATTCCAGACGAATTTAAACATGACGAAGATTTAGCCGATGGCGGAAAACGAGGCGAGAACGCCTATTTAAAACATTTAGTTTTTGAAGGTGCCAAAAAACGTTATGGCGAAGTATTGTCTGAAGAAGTCACAGAACGTCTTGATTTTGAATTAAGCGTTATTGAAAACACAGGGTATCCAGGATATTTCCTGATTGTTGAAGATTTTATCCGCGAGGCTAGAAATATGAATGTTTCAGTAGGGCCTGGTCGTGGTTCTGCAGCAGGTTCTGTAGCGGCGTATTGTTTATGGATAACAAATATTGATCCATTAAAATACGATTTGCTTTTTGAGCGTTTTTTAAATCCAGACCGTATCAGTATGCCCGATATTGATATTGATTTTGATGATGAAGGGCGTGGTCGTGTCATGCAATACGTTATTGATAAATATGGAAGCAGCCAAGTTGCGCAAATTATCACGTATGGTACCATGGCCGCAAAATCGTCAATTCGGGATACGGCTCGTGTTTTGGATTTACCTTTGTTTGATGCTGATAGAATAGCAAAATTGATTCCGACAATGTCCAAACTCGGAAAGATTTTTGGTTTAGATGAGAAAGAATTAGGAAAGAAATTTAGAGCTGAGGATTTAGAAAAAGTCAATGAACTTTTAAACATTGCAGATGGAAATGATTTACAGGCAGAAACCGTAAATCTGGCTAGAACGCTTGAAGGTTCGGTAAGAAATACGGGAATCCATGCCTGCGGTGTAATTATTACGCCAGATGATATTACCAAATTTGTTCCCGTAGCGCTTGCTAAAGATTCCGATTTATATGTCACGCAGTTTGATAACTCGGTGGTGGAAGATGCTGGTTTGCTTAAAATGGATTTTCTGGGGCTAAAAACGTTAACGCTGATTAAAGATACCGTTAAAATCGTTAAGGCGAAGCACGACATTGTATTGGACCCTGAGAGCTTTCCGCTTGACGATGAAAAAACGTATGAACTGTTTCAGCGTGGAGAAACCGTTGGTGTGTTCCAATACGAATCTCCCGGAATGCAAAAACACCTTCGGGATTTAAAACCCACTGTTTTTGAGGATTTAATTGCCATGAATGCCTTGTATCGTCCAGGGCCTATGGAGTATATTCCAAGTTTTGTTCGCAGGAAACATGGCGATGAGGATATTGAGTACGATTTGCCAGCGATGGAAGAATACCTCAAAGAAACCTACGGAATTACGGTCTATCAAGAGCAAGTGATGTTGTTGTCTCAAAGTCTTGCGGGCTTTACCAAAGGCGAAGCCGATGTGTTGCGTAAGGCGATGGGTAAAAAGCAAATTGCGGTGCTTGATAAAATGAAACCAAAGTTTATTGAGCAGGCTAGTGCCAAGGGGCATGACGCTAAAATTCTTGAAAAAGTATGGAAGGACTGGGAAGCCTTTGCGAGTTATGCCTTTAACAAATCACACTCCACATGCTATGCGTGGATTGCTTACCAAACGGCGTATTTAAAAGCACATTACCCTGCTGAATATATGGCGGCGGTTTTGTCGAATAATATGAACGATATTAAGCAAGTTACCTTTTTTATGGATGAGTGCAAACGTATGAAGCTGGATGTGCTTGGACCTGATATTAACGAATCGTTTTACAAATTTTCTGTAAATAAGGATTATGCGGTGCGTTTTGGGATGGGTGCTATAAAAGGTGTTGGTCATGGTGCGGTTATGACCATTGTGAAAAACAGAAAAGAAGACGGCCCTTATAAATCGATTTTTGATTTCGCAAAGCGGATTGACTTGCGGGCAGCAAACAAGAAAGCATTTGAAAATCTGGCCCTAGCGGGCGGGTTTGATGGTTTGGGCGATACGCATAGAGCGCAATATTTTCATGATGATGGTGATGGGATTACCTTTTTGGAAAAGGCCATAAAATATGCGCATAAACATCAGGAGAATGAAAATTCGGCACAGGTCAGTCTGTTTGGAGAATCTAGTGATGTAAGGATAGCAGAACCCGAAGTGCCGCCTTGCGAAGAATGGGGGACGATGGAGAAATTAAGTAAAGAACGAGAGGTTGTTGGGGTATATATTTCCGGACATCCGTTGGATGATTTTAAAACCGAAATGAAAACATTCTGTAACGGAACGGTTGGTATGTTTAATACGTTGGATACTTATGTGAATAGAGAGTTGGTATTTGGTGGCGTGGTAACCGATGTGCAGCATCGTGTAAGTAAGCAGGGAAAAGGTTGGGCACTATTTACCATTGAGGATTACACCGATAGTTTTGAGTTCAGGATTTTTGGTGAAGAGTATTTAAAATTTAGACATTTTTTATTGAAGAATAGTTTTGTATTCGTGAAATCCTTTGTTAGAGATGGTTGGATTAATAAAAGCACCGGCAAAAAGGGTGACCCAAAGTTGCAGTTTAACAGTTTTCAGTTACTGCATGATGTGATGGAAAACTATGCGAAAAAACTGTCCATACAAGTGGATATTAAGGATTTGGATAAACATAAAATAAACTCGCTTAAGGAGTTACTCCATATGCATCCTGGAAATCAGGCATTGAGCTTTCTGGTTTATGATATGAAGGAAAAAATAAAATTAAGTATGTCTAGTAGAAGGCAGAAGGTAAGGGTGTCTCAGGAATTAATTAGTGAGTTGGAGGCTCAAGATGTAAAATTTAAGTTGAATTAAATCCTCTACTGCGCAAGGGATTGAACGGCATGTTTGAGCTCCCCGACCTTAGGAGGGAGCGAGTAGTGAAAGCCCGACCCCTGTGGTTGCGCCCTGAAAATTGAAATAAACCTAAGTAATGCTACTATAGGTAAAACAAATTGTTGGTTTGTAAGCTTTCGGTTTTTTTTTGACTAATTTTGCGTTGTTTAAATAAATTAAGAACCTATTAAAATATAAATATTATGGCATTAGAGATAACGGATGCGACGTTTGAAGAAACGGTATTAAAAAGTGATAAACCAGTATTGGTTGATTTTTGGGCCGCTTGGTGTGGGCCGTGTAGAATGGTTGGACCAATTATTGAGCAAATTAGCGAGGAATATGACGGAAAGGCTGTTGTGGGTAAGGTTGATGTGGATGCGAACCAAGAGTTTGCTGCTAAATATGGTGTGCGTAACATTCCTACGGTTTTGGTTTTTCAAAATGGAGAGGTTGTTGGTCGTCAAGTTGGTGTAGCACCTAAAAACGCATATACAGATGCTATTGACGGTCTTTTATAGAAGATAAATTAAAAGTTTTTAAAAAGGTTTGCCATAATGGTAAACCTTTTTTTATTTTAGAGGAAGCAAAACTGATAAATTTAAAAAGTACATTTACATCATGTAATTTTTTAAGATTTTTAATGAGCGCGAAGACCGGTTATGCTAGTTTTTAATTTTATTATTAATTTTAAAAATCAATAAAAAATTAAACGAGTTAAAATTAAAAGAAATAATAGACTATATGAGTAAACCAATAAAAGTACAAGATGCTATTGATAATAAATTAATTGAAGAACGCAAAGTATTTTTGTGGGGACAGGTGGATGATAAATCAGCTAAGCACGTGATTGATAGATTGTTGTATCTAGATGCTTTGGAGACTAAAGATATCCATTTATATATAAATAGTCCAGGAGGTTACGTAACCTCTGGATTTGCAATGTATGATTGTATAAAATCATTAAATAGCGATGTATCTACAATTTGCACTGGACTGGCAGCTTCGATGGGGTCTATTTTGCTATCGGCAGGTGCTAAAGGAAAACGTTTCATCCAACCGCATGCTCGTGTTATGATTCATCAACCAAGTGGAGGTGCTCGTGGGCAAGCGAGTGATATTGAAATTACAGCTCAAGAAATTGTGAAAACTAAGGCGTTAAGTGCTAAAATTTTAGCCGATAATTGTGGACAGGATTATGATAAAGTGATGAAAGATTTTAATCGTGACCATTGGATGGGCGCAGAGGAGTCTGTGGATTATGGTATTGTTGATGGGATGGCTACCTAAAACGCAAATGGAGAAATCTACATGTTGTGTTTAATGGAGCTTGAAAATAATAAATAATAATTTTTAAATAAAACGATATGCCACTTGAGTGTTTCTCATTTTTGGAAGGCTAGGCGGGGCTTCTTTACTTATTATGAACATACAGTCGGAACTAAATAAAGTAGAAGGATTTAAGAACCTTGGGTTACTTGCAAAACAGGTGGTTGAAGGTTTTATTTCTGGGATTCATAAAAGTCCGTTTCATGGATTTTCTGCGGAATTTGCGGAACATAAAATATATAATCAAGGCGAAAGCACCCGCCACATCGATTGGAAGCTTTTTGCTAAAACAGATAAACTTTACACGAAGCGTTATGATGATGAAACGAATTTACGGTGTCATATTATATTAGACAATAGTACATCTATGCATTACCCGAAGATAGATTCATTTTCTATTGATAATCTTAACAAAGTTGCGTTTTCTGCATTGGCAGCCGCCTCCCTCATGCAGATACTGAAACAGCAACGTGATGCTGTGGGCTTAAGTATTTATAGTGATAATTATGATTATTACGCACCCGAAAAAGGAAGTGAGCGCCACCACCAAATGTTATTAAACCATTTAAGTGAGGCTGTAGTATCTAAACCTCAAAGCAAGCAAACAGAAACATACAAGTATTTACATGAAATTGCTGAAAAGATTCATAGACGCTCTATGTTGTTTTTATTTACAGATATGTTTCAAACAAACGCAGATGAGGCGAAACTATTTGAGGCTTTAAGGCATTTAAAATATAACAAGCACGAGGTTGTTTTGTTTCACGTATTTGATAAAGAAAAAGAATTGAATTTTGACTTTGATAATAAACCGAAACGTTTTATTGACGTTGAAACCGGAGCGTATATTAATTTATATGCTGATTCTATAAAAGAGAGTTACAATAAAACAGTTAACGCTTATTTTGAAGAGTTACGTTTAAAGTGTGCACAGTATAGAATAAAATATGTTGAAGCGGATATTAACAAAAACTTTAATAGTATCCTGACAGCCTATATGGTGGAACGCCAAAAGTTTAATTAAGAAAGTCCAACCTAACATTTTCATAATTGAAACGAATAGTCTGTTTTTTAGTTATTTATAAAGCGGTTATTTCTCTACGAATTTCTTTACGAAGTTTTTTATAAATATTATTTAAAAAACTTATAAAAAGGTTTGGGAAATAGAAAAAGGCGTTTATCTTTGCACTCGCAATAATGCAACGGTCTGGTAGTTCAGTTGGTTAGAATGTCGCCCTGTCACGGCGAAGGTCGCGGGTTCGAGTCCCGTCCAGACCGCTAAATGGGAAATCAAATTCCCTCGAAACCTTGTAAATCTTATGATTTGCAAGGTTTTATGTTTTTAGGGCAATCATATAATTTCATATCATTTGCATCTAAAAGGTCACAAATCGTCAACATATTTTTTTATCTGCGATTATGTTGACAGATTGACGTAACTTACTGGTGTTAGTATAGTTGATTTGACTTTCGTCTCACTAAATGTTTAATCATTAAAGACGACAATTATGCGAACTTCATCAACATTTTCAATATTGTTTTGGGTGTACGGAAAACGTGCTGTAAACAATAAAGCAAACATCTACATTCGGGTTACCTTAAATGGTAAACGTGTCAACATTAGTCTCAAGAAGAAAATCAATATTTCTACTTGGGATGAAAAACTACAAAGAGCAAGTGGGACCGATAAGGATTCCCGTATTCTCAATCTTTACTTGAACGAAGTACAATCAAAAGTATATAGGATTTACGAAGATTTCAAGAGAGAAGAAATTCCTTTTACTTCCCAAATGGTCAAAGCCAAATTTTTAGGCGAGGACAAAACACGTCATTCCTTTCAAAATCTTGTTGACTATTATAATGAAAAGATGCAACACAAGTTGCATAAGAGTACGATGGGTCAATATAAGACCAGTCAACGCTATATGATGGAATATATTCTAAAGGAATATAAACTGACAGACATCCCACTTTTCAATCTCGAATATAGTTTTATCGTAGGCTTTGAAGATTTTCTTCGGTCGTATGTACCCAAAAGTGGTCAATCTAAAATTGGCAATAATACTGCAATGAAGCATATTAAACGTTTGCGTAGAATGGTTACTCTTGCCTATCGGATGAAATGGATGGAAAGAGACCCGTTTGTCAATTTTAAAATGAAAATTGAAAAGAAGGAACGTGGTTTCCTTACGAATTTTGAATTATTAAGTATTGAAGATTTGTCTTCTTCTATAGAGCGTCTTACGGTTGTGAAAGATTTGTTTATTTTTAGTTGTTATACTGGTATTTCCTACGTAGATATTGTACAATTAAGTGAAGATAATATTGTAATGGGTATAGATGGTAGTCCTTGGATAATGGCTAAAAGAGTAAAAACGGGTGCACCGTTCAAAATCCCATTACTGCCTAAAGCTGCAATCTTAATAGACAAATATAAAGACCACTATCGAACCAATGACACATCGACCCTTTTGCCCAAGTTATCCAATCAAAAATTGAACAGTTATCTAAAGGAAATCGCTGACCTATGTGGTATCAAAAAAAACCTGACTTTTCATATGGCGCGCCATACTTTTGCTACAACAGTAACTTTAAGCAATGGTGTTCCAATAGAGACAGTATCTAAATTATTAGGGCATACCAAACTGTCCACAACACAAATCTATGCAAGGGTCGTTGAGAGGAAAGTGAGTGATGATATGGCGCTTCTTAAATCAAAAATTAGTTAGTAAAATTCAATAAACTTACACCTTATCTTTAAGGTATTCAATTAGGTTCAACTTTCTTAATCTATCATTTTTAGAAAAACCTATAATATCTTATTTCCTTTTTGCAAAAGGGTCAATAGAAATACCTACATGAAAATAACCAGTTGCATCTTGATTATTTTTATAAATAAAATCTTGGGTTGGCTGTGCTTTTTCCGTCAGACGATTACTGATAAAATTTTGCAAACCACCCTGGAATTTACCAATGAGATAATCGCTAAAACGATATTCGTAAATAATTCCGGATTTTATTTCAAGTTGGCTATATTCAAACGTTTCAGCAAAATTTGGATTATCGACATTTACATAGAAACCTGTACTTCCAAAACTACTACCTATTGAGAAACGTCCATTTTCGCCAAATGGTCGTCTTAATAATAAGCGTTGTGGCAGTATGAAATCTACTTCCCATTTTGAGTTTTTGAGTCTATGATTATATGAGAATGTTGGAAAAAAAGGTAGTTGTGCTGTTGGATCAACAAATACAATTGCTCCAAGAGTAATTGTTGTACGCTCTGTACGCTTCAATATAAAAGACAAACCGACCAATCCTTTGATACGCTCAAAACTATTATCGTTTCCATCTACAATTAATGAGGCATTGTAAATAACAGGTTTTTTAAAAAGTGATGAGAAGTAGGTTGAACTTAATGCTGTTGAAAAATTGTGAAAGTTTACTATACCGTTTTGTTCAAAAACGGTAACATCTGTAGCTTCTATATTATCAAATTCCAATTCATTAAATTGATAATTTAATGAGCCTGTTAAACTCCATTTTCTTGTTTTATATATTGGGATATTCGCAGAAGCACTAAAGGTGCGTTGTGCCTTTATTTCTCCTTCTTGAAAGTCTTGTCCGAAAATTTCAGAGTCAAAATCACGGGAAATACTTTGTCCATATTCAAAATTAAGCGCTCGTGCTCTTGGAAATTTTTCTTTAATACTCGTTGTTGCTTTCTGTTTCAGAGAGTCTGTAGTTTGTTGTGCATTCGCGAAAGCGGAAGTTAATAACAAGGCAATTACAATTATGTTTTTGTTCATTTATTTTAGTTTATTGTTTCTGGTTGAGATATTTGTTGCTTTAATTCGTTAAGTTGATTTTCTTTAAAAACCAATGTTCTGTGCGGAAATGGTATTGATATACCTTCTTTATCAAAACGCTTTTTAATACTCTCATATAAATCACATTTTAAAACGAACGCATCAGAAAAATTACTCGCCCAAGCCCAAGCTCTTAGGGTTACCGAAGAATCGTCAAGACTAATAACACGTACAATGACCTTTTTCACATTGTTGTACTTATCAATTTCAGACCTGTTGTCTATGAGGTTTGGATGGTCTTCACATTCCTCACGCATTATATGTTTGGCAAGATCAATATCACTATCATAGGAAATACCTATTTCAACCCATTGACAACACATACGTTCGCCTAAATCATAATTAATCAATTTCTCCTTATTGATAATCGCATTAGGTATTACAATCATCTTATTTTCATAGTTTCTTATAATGGTATGGCGTAAGGTTATGTCTGTTACTGTACCAATCATAGATTCATCTACCTTGATAATATCTCCTAATTTGAAAGGCTTAAAAGCAATGATGAAAAGTCCGCCAACAAGATTAGAAAGTGCTTCTTGAGAGGCTACACCTGCAACTACTGCCAAAACTCCTGCACCACCTAAAGCGGTAGCTGCAAAACTTCGCATAGATTCGAAAGCGATCAGTATTAGTAGACCTCCTATAAAATACACTCCAAAAATGGCAATGTATCTTAAGAACTTATAGCTTGTGGTATCTTCATTATTTGCTATTTTTTCTCTGATATTACGTTTAAACCAAGTCTGAACTAACGATACAGCCACCAGTGTTATTACAGCGACAATACCCAAGTAAAAAACTAAATAAAAGTTTGCTGTTGCTGCCTTGTAGCTTTCTTCATCAATGAAAATAAAAGCCAATGCCATTATTCCTAAAACAACCCAAAGCGCATTTAAAATTTTTTGTGTTAAATGTATCGTTGAAGGTTCTTCGTTAGGATGCTTTCTAATGGAACGTTTTTCTAACCAATTATGTAATAGCTTAGTTAAGAAGCGCAATAGCAATACAACGCCAACTACTATTATCGAGTAGATTATAGCCTGTTTATGTGTGTTGAAAAATTCTATCATTATTATATTTATTAATATTATGGGTTCAAAAACCTTCCAGTTAACTATTACTAACCATCAACCAAAACCTGAAAGGTTTAGAACCGCTCAACTTTTTAATGTGCTTATTGCACTTTTAAATTTGAAATGTTTTTAGCGTTTTGCTTCGCTACTTTTCTTTTGATATCGCCTTTCCAGATGTCTATAACTATGTACATTACTGGAACGATTATAACTGTGAAGATTAATGAACTCGATAAACCACCAATTAATACCATTGCCAATCCGTTTTTCCATTCGGCTCCAGCTCCTGCTGCAAATGCAATAGGAATCATTGCTATAACCATTGCTAATGTGGTCATTAAAATTGGACGTAATCTTGAAATACCTGCGTTTACAACAGCCTCAACACTATCCATTCCTTCTATTTTAAATTGATTAGCCGCATCTACAATTAAAATGGCATTCTTTATGACCAGTCCGACTAACATTATCAATCCTAAAAATGTGAACACTCCTAAGCTTTCTTTAAATAATGCCAGTATTAAAAACGCACCAATCATCGCTGTAGGTACTGAAAACATTACGACTAATGGATAGGCATAACTTTCATACAATGCCACCATAATTAAATACACTAACACAATCGACATTAATAAAGCCAATCCTAAACTTGCAAAAGCTTCTGTCTGACTTTCTAAATCTCCACCCATTTCATAGCTTACGCCTTCTGGCATTTCCATTGCTTCTATAGCTGCTTGTACTTCTGTAGAAACCGTTCCTACTGGACGACCTACTACTTGCGCACCAATACTTACACTACTACGTTTGTTATCTCGTTGTAATCTTGAAGGTCCTGTAGATTGGTCAACCGCTGCAAATTGCTGTAATTCGATTAATTCGCCTGTTGTGTTTAAAAAAGTTACTTTTTTAATATCATCTATATTCTGACGGTCAAATTGGTCGAGCTTCACATTAATATCGTATTCATTTTCGCCATCACGGAATTTGTATTGTGTATTTCCTGCAAAAGCATTTTGCATTGTATTACCAACCGTACTCATTGTTAAATTAAGTGCAGCCATTTTATCTCTATCTACAGTAATGGCAACTTCTGGATTTCCTCCTTTGGCAGATAATTCTACTTCTCTTGTGCTGTTTACACTTTCAATGGTACGTTTAACTTCGTCCGCAGTTTCCATTAGAACATCAATATCGCTACCAGTTAATAAAACCTGAATTGGTCCTGCAGTACTTCCACCAACCATTCCAACAGCAGCTGTCTTAAATTTTACACCAGTTATGTTTTTAGTTAATTTGTTTTTGATATCTCTTGCAAATTGTTCTGAAGTAATGGTACGTTCATCCGGACTAATCATCTTCGCATTTATTTGCGCTAAGTTTGACGAGTTTCCTCCACCACCAGTTCCTGTTCCAACAGTTGAAAAAACAGAAGAAACGATGTTTTCTTTCAATAAAATAGTTTCTACTGCTAATGTTGCTAAGTTGGTTTCTTCAATAGTTGACTCCTTTGGTAATTCTAATTCAACAATGAATTCTCCGTTATCTCCATTTTTTACAAATTCACTTCCTATAAAGCCAAATGCAAGTAATGATAGCGATGCAAATACTAAGAATAGTAATGAAAAAGCTGTGATACGTTTACGTGAAAGCGTCCATTTTAGAATGTCTTTGTAAACATTATTTACACCAGTTAAAAAACTTTCAAAAGCAATTAATGGTCTGTGTAGAATTTTCTTTCTATCGAGTGTAATTACTTCGGAAAAACGACTTGATAATAATGGCGTTAGTGTAAATGAAACCACTAACGATATGGCTGTTGCAAAAGCAACTACAACTGCAAATTGCTTCAATAAATCTGCAATTAATCCTGTTACAAACGTAATAGGAAGGAATACTGCGATTAAAACTAATGTGATTGACATTACGGATAAACCGATTTTCTTCCAACTTTCCATCGCTGCTTCCATTCTTGATTTACCTTTTTCCATTTCAGCGTGGATCTGTTCTAAAACCACAATACTATCATCCACCAGAATACCGACTACTAATGATAATCCTAATAAGGTCATTAAGTTTAAAGTATAACCTAACTGATTCATTGCAATAAAAGTGGCTACAATAGACACAGGAATTGAAACCATTACGATGATAGAATCTTTCCAACTACGTAAAAAGAATAGCATAATAATCGCTACTAATCCTACTGCAAGCATCAAATCAAAAATTACGGCATCGGCTGCTTCTAAAGTAAATACTGAGCTATCCTGAGCAACTGCTATTTTTAAATTCTTATCTGCATATTCTTTTTCAATTTTTAAAATTTCAGCTTTAATATCTTCGGCAACTTGTACTGTATTCCCATCACTCTGTTTAGAAATGGTTAAACCAATAGAACTAATTCCATCAATACGAGAAATAGTCGTTACATCTTTAGTGGTATCATAAACTTCTGCGATATCTTCAATTCGTACACTTGAACCGTTTCTTGTATTGATTTCAAGACCTTTTATATCATTTACATCTTTAAATTTCCCTGATAATCTTACGGTTACTTGCTGTTTAGCATCTTTAATATTTCCTGTTGGAAAATCAAGATTTCCAGCACTAATGGCTTGTGTTACTTGAAGTATACTTAATCCGTAAGCTTTCAATTTATCTCTGTCGACATTCACACGAATTTCGCGCTCGTTTCCACCAATAACTTGAACTCTTGCCACACCTTCAATACGAGACAACGTTTCTTTAATGTCATTATCTACTAAATTATTAAAGGCATTTGCATCCATTTCCGAAGACACACCTAAACGCATAATTGGCAAATCGTCAAACGAAAATTGGTCAACACTTGGTTGGTTTACTTGGTCTGGTAATTGCCCTAAAATATTATTTACTTTACGTTGCGCATCTTGTAATGCTTTGTCAACATCTGCGTTATAAGTAAGCTCAACATTTACAATTGAAATTCCTTCCTGTGAAGTTGAAGTAATACTCTTTACACCTTCCATTGCGCTAACCGCGTCTTCAATATTTGTGGTTACTGAATTTTCAACTTCACTTGGCGAAGCACCAGGATACATTGTACTAATTGATAGTTGTGGCGATGTTATTTTAGGCAGTAATTCGTAGCCTAAACCAGAATAACTAATGATACCTAATAAGGCAATAATCGTAAAGACTACTACTGCGAGTGTTGGTCTTTTTACTGAAAGTTCTGTTATAGTCATCTTAGTTATTTGTGATTTTTACTTTAGTTCCATCGGTTAAATTGATGATACCTTTGGTTACTACTTTTTGTCCGTTTTGCAAACCTTCAAGGATGGTTACATCGCCATTAATAACAGCTCCAGGTTTTATTTTTTGAAGTGTTACAGTACTATCTTTAACTATATAAACTGATGGGTTTTGAAGACTTCCTACAATCGCTTCACGCGGAATAACCATAGCTTCAGATTCATTCGTTTTTAAAGCATCAAAATTTACTTCAGCAAATAAACCAGCTCTTAATTGGTTGTCTTTTGTATTTTCAACTTCAATGGTTACTTGAAATTTTCTTGAAGCATCTGCTTTTACGCTAATGGTGCTTACTTTTCCTTTAAATGCTTCTAATGGATATACATCTGTTTTGATGTTGACTAACTGTCCTTCTTTAATTTTAGAAAGATTATCTTCTGCGATATTTACTTTTATTTTGAGTCTGTCCACCTGAACAATTTCAGCAATTTGATTTCCTGGCATTACAAAACTTGTTTCCTCTACCATCAATTTATTTACCACACCATCAATTGGCGATTTTACTACTGTAAAACTTAATTGCTGATTGATTTGAGCGATATTGGCTTTTGCATTTTCACGTTGAATACGTACATCTTCCAAAGCGCTTTGTGAAACTGCACCAACTTCTAATAATCTTTGATAACGTGCTACATCTTTTTCTGCTTTCTCAAAAGCCGACTGAGCTCCACTTAATTGTGAACTTAAAGACACCGCATCTACTTTAGCTATCACTTGCCCTTTTCTGATTTTTTGTCCTTCTTCAACTTTTAAATATTGAATACTTCCTTGAGATTCTGCAACCAAGGTTACTTCTTCCCAGCCTGCAAATTCTCCAGTTGCAGTCAATCCGTTAGAGATTGTTTTATTGCCAACAGTCGTCGTTTGCACAGGAATCGCAAATTCTTCAGGTACAGCTGATGCCAGTTCAGCCATTTGCTTTTTATTATTAAATAAGGTGTACCCTGTAAGCCCAACTAAGGCTATGACTACGATGATTATGATTTTTTTTGTTTTCATTATTATTTATTTATACTGTTGATGATTAGTTGTTTGTTGTTGGATTAGCGATTAATTTCGATAATGTTCCGCTTGATTTTAATAATGTAACTTTCGCTACTTTAGATTGTAGTAAAGCATTTAAGTAATTGGATTGCGCTTGACGTAAGGCAAATTCTGAATCCAATAGTTCGGTTAGATTCGCAACGCCTTCATTGTATGATTCTTTGATACCATCATAGTTTTCTTGCGCCAAATCCATATTTGTTTTTTGGCTTTCGATTTGAGAATTACTTAGTATTAATTGCTCTTGCGCATCGCCAAAATCTCTTTCAATATTTAACTTCAATGTTTCTTTATCGAGTTCTAATTGCTCGGTTGCAAATTCTTTTTGTTTTAAGCGGTTGCGACGTTGAAAACCATCGAAGATTGGAATGCTTGCTGAAAGTCCCCAGTTACCATTCCATTGTCCTTGATAAACACTCGCGTCAAAATCTGCTAGTTCATTAGATTGTCCTAAATAGTTATACCCAAAATTGGCACTTAAAGTTGGTAAATACTCAGCCTTAATGAGTTTCTGGTCAATAATAGAAAGTTCTAAGGATTTGTCTAATTGTTGATATTCTAGGTTAGAATCTAAAAGTAATTCTGTACCTAAAGCATAAGCAGCTCGGTCTTCTAATTTTTCAACTAAAACAACATTTGTTGACATTGGTATTTGAAGTAACACCTTGAACAAACGCATTTGTTGATTTGTCCCGAACTGAGCATCTTCGATTTGTGTTTTTAAGTTAGAACGGTTAACCATTAACTGGTTTAAGTCTAATTTTTTGATGATACCTTCTTTATATTTCGATTCTGAAATGTTGATTAGGTTATCTGTACGGTCATAATTTTGTTGTAATAATTCGACTTGTTTTTCAAATACTTGAACTTGTACGTAGGTTTGAATGATGTTTACAATTAAATCTTGTGTTGTTACGAGTGTTTGTAAGTTTCTCAATTCAGCTAAAGCCGAAGTAGATTTAATAGAACTAAACAATTGAAAATTCAGTAATTGTTGTTGGACATTCACACCAGCTGTGTATTGGTAGCGATTACCAAAAGCAACAGAAAGCGTAGTGCCAGGTTCTCCTCCAAAGATTTCTGCAGGAAGTATTTGTTCTTGTAAAGAGAAGTTATCTGTAAAACCAGCACTTCCATTAATTTGTGGTAATGCACGACCTTTTACTTCAGCAATTTGAGCTTGGATGATTTCTTGGTCAATTCTTGCACCTTCAAGATTATTGTTGTTCTCAATAGCATAACCGATTGTTTCTTCAAGCGTATTGAAAGTGATGGTTTCTTGTGCTGAAACTACGGAAGAGACAACTGTTAGTGTTAACATCATTATCCATTTAATCATTGTAATCATTTCTTTTAGTTTATTTATTTTAGTTAGTTCAGAATTAAAAGAACCATTTTTATTAAAAAAATAGTCAATACTATTTCTTCCAGTTATTTATTAGGTTGATACTTTCCTCTTGATAGTAAGTCAGGAAGTTTGTAAAATCTTTTAGCTTATTATTAAACTCCTTGGTTTCTTTGGTCCTATTTGCAATAATAGATTTGATGACATCATTGTAAACGGTTAAACCTTGCATACTTTCGATAAAGCTTTTTTGCCATTCTCCCAATTGAGAATAAAAGTAACGCTTACGATCTCCTGGTTTTGTTTTGTACCCTATGCGCTTAAGCATTAATAAATTGTTGATAGCATTACTTGTTGCACTTTTACTCAATTCCAATGCCTCACGGATTTGGTCAAAAGTGAGTTCTGTTGTATCTGCAATAGTAAGTAAAGCATTTACTCTAGCAGAAGCTGGCGACAGTCCCATTCCTTCTTGGACTACTCCAAAACTCTCAATGAGCTCTTTTTGTTTATCTGTTAACTTGTTTTCCATATCGAGGACAAATATATTAATTCTTTTTGTTCTTTAACTAAAGAACTAAAAGAATTAATATATTTTTAACACATATCAACATCTTTAAGTCAATAAAAATTTAAGTTGTGCTGTCAATTGTTTAGGAAGTGTTGACATCTTGAATCTAGATTTTAACAATTCGTATTTCCATTCCATTACCTTTACTGAATAATATAGTGTGTATGGTTATAAAGGTAAAATGGGAAGATTTTAAAGAAGAAATCGATGGGTTTGTATCTACTGGAAATGCAATTGTCGATAAATATAGGTCTTCAAGAACAGAAGATGAATTTGATAATTTTAAGGAAGAAAAACAATTTTGGGAAAATACTATTGTCAACTATGTTCGAGCATCTTTTGAACCAGAAAACAGAAATTTCGCAAATGAGTTTAAAGCTCAAAGAGGATATAATACTGGCTTTAAATTAAGGACTGACCAAAAAATTAAAAATGAAATTCAAGCCCTAAAGGATGAAATCAATGGTCTTGACTACTATCTAAAAATTCTATTCATTTCTGATGCTATTGTCCGACCAGATGAAATTGATTTGAACGAACGTCAAAATCTGGACACCGAAGGTGTACTCGACCTTATCCTTTCAAAACTTTACGAGCTACACAAAGATGGAAAATATCATTCTTTAAATTTAATTCTTGAAGGTAATGGTGTAAAACTAAATGGTCGTGGCGAAGATTGGGACTATGGAAGAATGCTTGAAAATCGAGGCTTCATTGAATGTATGAACGGTAGAAATGTAAATGCCAAACTAAAATTAGAAGGTAAGTATGCGATAGAACAGTCAAGAAAAGCGCAAGTTACAGACTACACGAAAATTAGTAGTTCTGACGAGGAACTGAAGGAATTGATTAAAAAAATACTCTCAGAAATTGAAAAATTAGGTTATGGCCAGCAAATCATCTTTGATGAATTTGATGAGCTACGAGAGGACATTCCAAACCTTGACAAAAAATCATTTGGCCAACTTCTCAAAGCTAAATTATATGATTTGGTAACTCAAAAAGCATTCGATAAAACGCTTGCCAGCGAAATATTCAAGCAATTTACTGACCAAATATTGCCATTTTAATCTATGAAAATACTGGCGAGACTTAAAGAATCAATTCAGGCTTTCTTTCAAAAAGAACCACCACCAGAATACGAGGTTACACAGTTTGTTATTTCAGATAGACAGCCTATCACGGGTGTATCAAAAATTTCTTTTTTTGTAAATAATCCCGAGCCAGATGCAAGTGTGACCAGAACTTTTGAAAATGAAGACGATGTAATTAATTGGTTAATGAGCAATATCGATTTTAAACATATGCTTTTCAAAAATCTATTTTCAACATCCTCTGTCATCCATCATAGTGGCGTGAAAGAACCAATAACAGAGCCTAAAAAGAAACCTGGCGATATTGATATCCTTCTTTACAAAGAAGGTGACGAAAACAATGCAATTGGTATAGAATGTAAAGTAGTAAAATCAGAATCCTTAGAAAATCAATCGCCAAAAATCAACAAGATTACAAGCGTTCAGAAAAAGGGAACAAAGCAAGTAGATGGCTACGTTAAGATAGGGTTTAGTCGGGTCTTTCTTATGATCATATTGCTGGACGATGGCAGACACTATAAAAACCCTAATTTCGTATTCAGAACTACACCGACAGAAGAATTGAAAGAACTTTATAATTTCGACTGGAACACAAAAATGAATAAGGACGTTGGAATAATCTATGCCTATGTCAATCAACTTACTTCAAACCATATCAACCAAACAAAAGGCTTGGGATTAAGAATTGAACGTGAAGCTAAAGAAAAATTTCAGAACAAAGAATTAACTGAAAAAATTAAAAATCTTAATCGTTAAGTATTAGTTGAAAAAAGAAGGAATATGCAGAATCTGCGGTAATTACGGCAAACTAACGTTTGAGCACGTTCCGCCACAAAGTGCCTTTAATTCTAATCCTGTATTGTTTCAAAAGTCAGTTCATCTTCACGATAAAAAAAGTTATCTGTACGGTAAAAAAATCCGTAGTAATCAAGGTGCCGGCGGTTATTATTTATGCAAATCTTGTAATAATCTTACGGGTAGTTACTATGGGGACAGCTACAAGAAGTTCGCTTATATAGGAATGATGGCGTTGACCAACAGAATTTGGGCATCAAAAATTATAACCTTTGAATATGCCATACAGCCCTTAAATATTCTTAAACAGATTTTAGCAATGTTTATGGCCATAGATACAAGCGACCAACTTTTAAATTTAGAGGGTCTTGCGAATTTCATTTTAGATAAAGATTCAAAGGACTTGCCAGTTGGCTTAAGAATTTTTATGTACCACACCGTTACAAAACAAGTAAGAAATGGTTGGGGAATGACAAGAACAGAAAAAGGATATCATCATCTTGGCGAAATCACTTTCCCGCCGTTTGGTGTTGTCTATGCTTTAAATTCTGAACCAACTCGAAACGATTTTTACGAAATAACAGATTTTAAAAATTTCAGTTTTAATCAAACCGTACAGGCGAGATTGTCAATTCCATTTCTCACACCGAAGACTTATATTCCTGGACTATACAATTAGATATTTACGATATGGCAAAAAACGAACCCATCAAACAACACTACATACCACGTTCCTACCTAAAAAATTTTGGTGTCGAAGCCAAAAAGGGAAACTATTTAGTAGATGCTTATAGACTTGAAGACGATTTGCTACTTGAAAAAATTAGCACCAAAAGTATCTGCTTCAAAAGAAATCTTTACACTATACCGAATGCTGAAGTTGATAGGAAGTACGATTTAGAACATCATTATGCCGAACACGTAGATTCAGAATTCCCTAAAATATACAAATTACTTGTCGATGAGAGTGTGAAGGTATTGACCCCTGAGCAAAAGAGACAGGTATTATACGTCTGTCTTTCTCTTTATTTTAGAACACCAAGATTTCTTAATCATCAAAATGCCTTTACAGACCAAATTTTAGATAGAATGCTTTTGTACGCTGACGAGAATGGCGATGTGAAATTTACGTTTGAAGAAGAAAGGCACGAGTTCAATATAAAGGATATTGATAAAGTTAGACACGAATTTAAAGAACGAAACAGGGTAAAATTCTTAGTGCAACATTTGGAAAAATGGAAAGAATTTGTGGACTTCAAATATGACTGTACAATAAACGTCCACCGAATCAATGATAAAAATGCACCATTGATTACCTGCGATAATCCAGTTTCTATACGTGGCATAAAATCAACGCGATTCGAGGGCCTCTTTAATCCTGACTCTGTAATAACTTTACCCTTGGATACTCAATACTATTTGGAAATCTTCCCAAATAACATTGCTGATGGTCAAACTAGAATTAATAGAATGGTTCACGACAGGGACTATGTTTTTACTACAAATGGAATTGTTCAAAGTAACGCTGAAAAACTGATAATTGGAAAACCGGGAACAATAGAAAAACATTTCGAAATTCAATCAAGTTATGAGGAATCTGAAAATGGCGAACAATTTGTTGAGAAGGCAAAATTCAAGTTAGAAGAATTTCAAAAGTTTCATCAACTTTGTAAAAAGACAGGATTAACTTCAAAAGAAACCATTGGTCAACTTAAGAAGATGCTGAACCATCAACATTTTAAAGATGAGGGTCATCTTATTCAGATGAAAAGATTGCTTATTTCTACTGGGCATTGGAATCGAAATTCGAAATAGAAATTTTTACTTATATAATTTTGTTCATACTGGACAGTTGGCTGGACATCTATTCAGCAAGGCTCAATTTTTGTAACGAGTTAATTTGATAAAGTACTTTAATAAATATTTGCAACACAGTTGCACCAAAAAATTTTTATCTTTGTACCGTGAAATTTATAGCAATCATACTTTCGTTTTATTTCTTGGCACTTAATGCTGTGCCTTGCAATGATATGAATTATAGCGAAGATGATTCCCAAGTTGTTACGGTAATCGATGCTGATGGTGACCACAGTCAAGATTGCGAGTTATGCTCGCCTTTTTGCCAATGTCATTGCTGCCACGTTCACACTATAAATTTCGGGCTTGTTGCTTTTGAACCAGTACAGCCTGCATTTCCACACGAATTCTTTGCCCATTTTGACAACCTCGGCAAAGATATTTCACATTCTCTTTTACAACCCCCTCGGGTATAATTCAGTTTTCATAGGATAACTATATCCTGTTCTGACGCGTCTATGTTTTTAGATTCGTCAAAATCGTGCATTGCATTTTTTTCAATGTATCTAAAGAGAATTTAAACTGAATTAATACTCTATCTATGATTAACAAAATCATTGATTTTTCAATCAATAACAAATTTATTATCGGGCTACTTACACTTGCATTAGTAGGTGCAGGTATTTATAGTATGACCCAAGTTCCAATTGATGCCGTACCGGATATTACAAATAATCAAGTACAAGTAATTACGCAATCGCCCAATCTGGGGACAGAAGATATTGAGCAATTTGTAACCTATCCCGTCGAAGTGGCTATGAGCAATCTACCCAATGTTAAAGAAATCCGTTCGATTTCTCGTTTTGGGCTTTCTGTTGTAACCATTGTATTTGATGATGATGTAGGAACGTATCTGCCCAGACAGCTCGTTGCCGAAAAGCTGACAGAAGTACAGGAACAAATACCAATGGGGTTTGGCAAACCTTCTATGGGACCTATCTCAACAGGATTGGGCGAAATTTATCAATACACCCTTGAAGTTGATGAAGAACACCAAGGCAAATATTCTGCCACAGAACTGCGAACGATTCAAGACTGGATTGTTCGTAGACAGATGGCTATGGTAACTGGGGTGGTCGAAGTAAATGCCTTTGGTGGAAATAAAAAGCAGTACGAAGTATCTGTTGACCCTGACGAACTTCGTGCCATTGGTATCACGATTTCGGATGTGTTTTCCGCTTTGGAAAATAACAACCAGAATACAGGCGGTGCTTACATCGAGCGTAATCATCAAGCTAATTTTATACGTGGCGAAGGTTTGGCGAGAACCGTTTCGGATATCGAAAATATGGTTGTCAAAACGGTCAACGGCATTCCCATTAAAATAAAGGATGTAGGGGACGTCACAATGGGAAGTGCCGTGCGATATGGTGCGCTGACCAAAGATGGAAAGGGCGAAGCCGTGGGCGGAATGATTTTGATGCTGAAAGGGGCTAATTCCAACGAAGTAATTAAAAATGTTACCCAAAGGATGGAACAAATTCAACAATCCCTTCCAGATGGGGTAAGCATTAAACCCTTCCTTGACCGTAGCGAATTGATTGCGGAAACCACAGGAACAGTAACTGGAAACCTTTTGGAAGGTGGTCTTATTGTAATTTTTGTCTTGGTATTGCTTTTGGGTAATTGGCGTGGCGGTTTAATAGTTGCATCCACCATTCCCCTTTCATTATTGTTCGCTTTTATCTTAATGTACATTTTTGATGTATGGGCTAATCTAATGAGTTTGGGGGCAATTGATTTTGGTATCATCGTAGATGGTGCGGTTATCATAGTGGAAAGTACCGTTTTCTTAATGTACTCGTATGTAATGAAAAAGAAAGCTGTAAGTTCTGAAACACGAGATGAAATCGCTGCAAAGTCATCCAAAAAAATGATGAACGCTGCCTTCTTTGGTCAGCTCATCATTCTTATTGTCTTTCTTCCTATTCTGGCTCTCGAAGGTGTCGAGGGCAAGATGTTCCAGCCTATGGCGCTGACTTTCATCTTTGCGATGATTGGGGCAATGCTACTTTGTTTGACTTACGTACCTATGATTTCGGCTCTTTTCCTAAGACCACCAAAATCAGAAAAACAGTCTTATGGCGATAAGTTCGTCCATTGGATAGAACGAAAGTATGAGCCGCTACTTACCAAATCACTCGTCAAGGGAAAAGTGATTATAGGCATTGCCGTTGCACTTTTTGTAGTTGCCATTTTTGCCTTTACCAGAATGGGCGGCGAGTTCATACCACAATTGGACGAAGGCGATATTGCTTTCCACGCCATTTTAAAGCCCGGTAGTTCTCTTACTGAAACCATTGAGACCACGACAAAAATCGAGCGTATCGTAAAAGCGGAATTTCCAGAAGTAGAAACTATCATGAGCCGTATCGGTGTGGCCGATGTGCCTACCGACCCGATGCCGATGGATATTGCCGATGTATTCGTTATCCTTAAACCAAGCGATGAGTGGACATCCGCTGAGAGCAAGGATGAACTGTTGGAAAAAATGAAGGATGCTATTAGTATCGTTCCGGGTGTCAATTTTGAGTTTACGCAACCAATAGAAATGCGATTCAACGAACTGCTTACGGGCGTTCGCGAAGATGTCGCTATCAAGTTGTTCGGGGAAGATTTGGATGTTCTCGCAAGTAAGGCTGAGGAAATGGGCAAAATCATAGCGACCGTTCCCGGTGTTGCAGATATGAAAGTAGAGGCAACCGATGGCCTTCCTCAAATTACGGTTAACTATAACCGTAATAAGCTGGCGCAATACGGTCTTGAAATCAACCAGCTCAATAGTGTGTTACAAGCTGCTTTTGCAGGTGGAAAAGCAGGTGTTATTTTCGAGGGCGAAAAGCGGTTCGATTTGGTTGTTCGCCTACAAAAAGAAAATCGGGAAAGTATTGCCGATATCCAAAACCTGTTCATAAATCTTCCTAATGGTTCGCAAATCCCACTTCGGGAAATCGCAGATGTGAGCTACGAATCCGGTCCAATGCAAATAAGCCGTGACAATACAAATCGTAGAACATACGTGGGCATTAATATACGTGACCGTGATGTCAAATCTGTTGTCGAAGAAATTCAAGCAAAATTGGATGCCCAATTCGACCTTCCCCCAGGATATTATATTCGTTATGGCGGTGCATTCGAGAATCTTGAACGTGCCAGTAATCGGTTGCAAACGGTTGTCCCAATTGCTTTGATACTAATCTTTATCTTGATTTATTTCGCATTAAAATCTTTTCCGCAGACCTTAATGATTTATCTGGCCATACCAATGGCGACCATAGGCGGTGTATTCGCCCTATGGCTTCGGGATATGCCTTTTAGCATTTCCGCAGGGGTAGGTTTTATTGTGCTATTCGGGGTAGCGGTACTTAACGGATTGGTAATGATAAGTGGACTAAACGAGCTGAAAGAAGAAGGCGTTACCGACTTAAGACAGCGAATTATAGAAGGGACTAAACGTAGAATTCGTCCTATTATGCTAACCGCCTTGACCGATATATTAGGGTTTCTTCCAATGGCCATTTCAGCATCGGCTGGGGCTGAAGTACAGCGACCATTAGCTACCGTTGTCATTGGTGGATTGCTAACTTCGACGCTCTTGACACTTTTTATTCTTCCTATTTTTTATCAATGGGTCGAGAAACGCTCGGAACGTAAGATGAAAGTCAATCCAAAATTCGTTACTGCAACTGCGGTAGTCTGTTTACTGTTTACATCTACTTTCGTTAAGGCACAAGAAGTTCCTCAGAATAATTCCCTGCCAGTTATATCATTGGAAAAAGCAGTAGAAGTTTCTAAGAAAAACTATCCGCTATTGAAAACGAAACAGTTGGAAATTCAAAGACAAACTGTGCTAAAGGGTACAGCTTACGATTTTGGAAATACTCAAGTGTTTACGGGTGGCGAGGAAATTTCGGATAGTCAGGGTATTTACACTTTGGTTGGTTTAGGACAGCAGAATATCAACCTATTCGGTATAGGTGCTAAAAAGCGTTTGCAAAAACAGCGTATCGCTTTAGCGGAAACAGCTCTTGAGCTTTCTGAACTTCAGGTAGAACGGGAAGTTAAAAAGGCTTGGTCACAAGCCTATCAGCAAAGGCAGAAATTTGAACTGTACCGTGAACTGGATTCCATCTATTCACAATTTGAAAAGGCCATTCAACTCAACTTTGAGGTGGAAGCTATTTCAAGACTGGAATATTCATCGGCCACAAATCAAGCCTTGCAAATCAGTAACAAATTGCTACAGGCAGAAAGCGATTATGCCATTGCCTTGCAAAAATTGAATCTTTGGTTGGTATCAGACACGTATTATTCCGTTCCTGAAACTTTAGAAGGTAGTGAGGTTGCCATATTGGGAATGGGCACCGATTTAGGCAAACATCCTGAACTACAACTTTCGCAAAAACGCATTAATGAAGCAGAAGCTAACTATGAAGCAGCGCGTTCCGATTTGATGCCCAATTTCAACTTACAGGGCGGACTTCAAAGAGTAAACGGCAATAATGGGTTTTATAGTTATCAGGCAGGTATTTCCATTCCTCTTTTTTCAGGTGCGGTACGTAGCCAAGCAAAAGCCTCTAAAATAGATAACGAAATCGCGAGAGCAAATGCAGATTTTACCCAACGGCAACTGCAATCTGAATATCAGCAGGCAATACAAGCTTATCAAAAATGGGAAGGTTCTTGGGCTTTTTATAGTGATAAAGCCTTACCACTTGCAGAAGAACAACGCAAAGGTGCATTGCTCGCCTATAAAGAAGGGGCGGTGGACTATGCAGCGTTCACGCAAATTATACGGGATGCCATTCAGACGGAAATGGATGCGCTGGACGCTCTCGACAATTACTTAAAATCAGTTTTCGAACTTCAATATTTCAAACAATAACAAATGAAAAATCTATCTAAATATACAGTTATCGGATTATTTACGATGCTCTTAGGTCTAACAGCTTGCGGCGACTCTAAATCCGAGACTGCCGCAAACGATGAGGGAAATTCCGAAATGGAAGAAGCACACACAGAGGACGAAGCTGAAGAAGTGATGCTAACAGCCAAACAGTTCGATGCATTACAAATGAAAGTTGATACTTTGCAATTGCGAAATATGAGCGGTTATGTGGAAGCAAATGGCCAACTGGAAGTGCCACCTCAGAATGAAGCGACTATCACTTCGGTCATAGGTGCAAATGTGGTTTCCATCGAGGTTATTGAGGGCGATAAGGTCAACAAAGGGCAAACGGTCGCTTATTTATCCCATCCCAATATCATTCAAAAACAGACGGATTATCTGAATGCGTATAGCAATAGCCAATATCTTAAAAAGGAATTTGAAAGACAAAAGACTTTATATGACGCTGGTGTAGGTAGCGGTGCCAATTTTCAAAAAGCAGAAGCTCAATATGAGGCATCCCGAAGTATGGCCAACGGTCTGGAAGCGCAGCTGCAACAACTAAATGTTAGCGCTTCTGGCGTTAGAAAGGGAACTATTTATCAGCGTGTGGCCTTGCGCAGCCCCATAGAAGGATACGTTCAAAAAGTAGAGGTAAAAACAGGTCAGTACGTAGAACCGCAAACCGACCTTATGGAAGTCGTGGACACCCATCACGTTCACGCTGATTTGATGGTCTTTGAAAAGGATGTCTATAAAGTCAAAAAAGGGCAGATGGTTACGTTTAACGTGCAGTCTAATCAGGGCCAAGAACTAACCGCAGAAATCTATTCCGTGGGAAAAACTTTTGAGCAAAACCCAAAGGCATTGCACGTACACGCAGAAATCGAGAACAAGCAAGGGAATCTAATACCGGGAATGTACATACAAGGAAGAATTCAAACGGACAATTCTGTTAAAAGGGCAATTCCTGAAAGTGCCATAGCCGCTGATGGTAATAGGTTCTTTGTGTTTTCCGCTGAAAAGGAAGGTAATAATTGGGCTTTCATACCCATAGAAGTTAGAAAGAACACGAATGATGACGAATGGATTGCCATTGATTTTCTTATAGACCAAGAACCGAATACAAAATATGCCTTTAACAATGCCTACTATTTAATGGCAGAAATGAAAAAAGGCGAAGCAGAACACTCACACTAAATATATTAACACCATCATAAGATGACAGAAATAGAAAAAACACTAGAAAAACAAGGTGTACGCCCAACAGCAATGCGCATATTAATTTATAAGTATATGGCAGAAAAAGACATTGCGGTCGCACTAGCAGATATTGAGAACGCTTTTACAAAAGCGGACAGGACTACCTTGTATCGTACACTAAAAACTTTTGAGGAAAAAGGCATCGTCCATCAGATAGACGATGGTACTAACATTTCGAAATATGCCCTATGTGAACCAGGTTGCAACTGTGAACTTGAACAAGATTTGCACTTGCATTTTCATTGCAGTAATTGTGATGAGACTGTTTGCCTGACGGAACATAAGATTCCACATATCAATCTTCCAGATGGGTACATTGCAGAAGAAGCAAACTTGGTATTGAAAGGTATTTGTGAGAAATGTAGTGGTCAATAAATGCACTTCCGTTGCACCTGTTTTTAAGGTACTTTTCGGATAAAAATTAACAAATTATGATATTGATAAAGAAACCAGAAAAGGACAACTTGATTTCGGCTACAATAAGCGGGAAAATTTCAAAAAGCGATGTGGAAAAGATACATCCGCTCATCCACAAGATTATTGAAAAAGGAAACAAGGTTAATTTTTATTTTGAAATGAAAGATTTTGAAGGCTATACACTTAAAGGCTTATGGGAAGATATTAAGGTAGATTCAGCACATATTTCAGATTATGGAAAAATGGCTTTTGTCGGTGAAAATAAATGGCAAGAATGGGCTGCAAAAATAACCGATGTATTTACAAGCTCTGAGGTTAAATTCTTTAGGTTAGAAGATAAGGAACAAGCTAAAATTTGGATTCAAAAATAAGTTTAATATGAAATTAAATACCACTATGCCAAAAGGACTGAAAAAGTCTTATGAGCAAGAATTAAGAAGATATAGGCAAGCATTATTAGCAAATGATTTATCAAAAGCTTGGAATCAATTAGAACGCTCACATATTATCGGTCAGTCTTATCCTTTGGAACACACTTATAGTCATTGGTTGATGCTCAAATTCGGTTTTCGTCAAAAAGACTTAAAAGAAGTATTTGGTCAAATCGTTCGTCTTTTTGTGGGTGGCTGGAAATCTTTCATTGACCACGTTCCAGTAGGCAATACAGGTGGTTCGAATGTGCCGCCATTAAAAAGAATGGAAATACCAAATGACCTTAAAACAGTATTAATTCAATATCGTTCAGATTTATGAAAAAGAAAAAAACAAACCTACGGGACTTAAATACTAAAGAACATTCTGGTGAGCATAGCCACGATGATGGCCATAACCACAGCAGTCCTGAACAACTATCTGATTTCAAAACTTATCTGCCGGCTATTTTCAGCTTTGCGTTGCTCATAATTGGCATTGGTATTGATTATTTTGATGCCTTTCCGTTTTTCAAGGGATGGGTCAGAATTGTTTGGTACACCGTTGCCTATATACCTGTCGGTTTTCCCGTTATCAGGGAAGGATGGAACAGTATTAAGAACGGTGATTTCTTTACTGAATTTTTCTTAATGTCCATTGCCACTTTAGGTGCATTTGCCATAGGCGAATATCCTGAAGGTGTAGCAGTAATGTTATTTTATGCCGTTGGCGAACTTTTTCAAAATGCTGCTGTCAATCGTGCCAAGAGAAACATAAAAGCATTGCTGGATGTGCGTCCGAATGAAGCTTTAGTATATAGGAACGATGATTTTGTTTCGGTCAGTCCTGAGACTGTACAAATTGGCGAAAAAATTCAGGTAAGGGTAGGTGAAAAAGTTCCACTTGATGGTATTCTGCTTTCCGAAAAGGGTTCATTTAATACGGCAGCTTTGACAGGCGAAAGCAAACCTGATACTATTGCCAATGGCGATAATGTTTTTGCAGGAAGCATCAATCTTGAAGGCGTAATCGAGATTGAAACTATCAAAGAATTTAAAGACAGTTCCATTGCGCGTATTCTTGATTTGGTTCAAAATGCAACCGCCAGAAAATCAAAAACTGAATTATTTATAAGGAAGTTCGCAAGGATTTATACACCTATTGTTGTGTTCCTCGCTATCGGCTTGACGTTCCTACCTTACTTTTTTATAGATGATTACGTGTTTCGGGACTGGTTATATCGAGCATTGATTTTCTTGGTTATTTCCTGTCCTTGTGCATTGGTTATTTCCATTCCTCTAGGTTATTTTGGCGGATTGGGTGCAGCATCACGCAACGGTATTCTATTCAAGGGCGCATCTTTTTTAGATGCAATGACTAAAGTGAATACGGTAGTAATGGACAAAACGGGAACGGTTACCAAAGGTGTTTTTAAGATTAAGGAAGTGGTAAACAGTTCTGCATTTTCGGAAGCGGAATTTATGCAATACCTAATGGCGATGGAAGAGCAATCCACCCATCCCATTGCAAAGGCAATATTGGAATATAAAGCGAAAGGTGCAGATTTTGAAGCTACTGAAGTTTCTGAAGTAGCAGGAAAAGGTTTAAAAGGAACGGTCAACAGTAAGACTGTTTTAGTAGGGAATAAAGCATTGATGACCTCAAATAGTATCGAAGTTCCATCTGCAACCAATGATATTGTGGAATCTATTGTAATGGTAGCCATTGATGGAAAATTTGCAGGTTATGTAACTATTGCCGACGAACTCAAGGAAGATGCACACCAAGCCATTAAACAAATCAGAGATTCAGGAATTTCGAAAGTTATAATGCTTTCTGGCGATAAGGATTCCATTACCCAAAAAATATCTAAAGAATTGAACATTGATTGGGCCAAAGGTGGAATGCTGCCAGAAGATAAGCTCAACGAAGTAGAAGAACTAAAAAAGCAACCCAATGCAAAGGTAGCCTTTATAGGGGACGGTATAAACGATGCACCCGTTCTTGCCGCAAGTGATGTAGGTATCGCAATGGGTGGATTGGGTAGTGATGTTGCCATTGAAACGGCAGATGTCATCATCCAAACCGACCAACCGAGCAAGATTGCACGAGCAATTAAAATTGGTCGCTCTACCCGAAGAATCGTATGGCAGAACATTGGTTTGGCATTTGGCGTAAAAGCAATAGTTCTGATTTTAGGTGCAGGTGGATTGGCTACAATGTGGGAAGCTGTATTTGCAGATGTGGGTGTCGCTTTATTAGCCATTTTAAATGCGGTACGATTGCAGAAAATGAAATGGAAGGAATCTTAGAATTTCTGAACGATACAATTGACTGAATGAAAATTAATTACAAATAATAACCATTATATTTATAGGTCACAACAAGTCCTATTTTATGATACATATAATCACAACAGGCGGTACAATTGAGGGGCTGGACTATGATACAGAAAATAATCAGACCCAAGAAAATAAAATCTCAATTGAGGAATTTTTTAGGTCGGCAAATGTTTCATTTTCCTATTCTATAGAAAATGTCCTCAATAAAGATAGTCGCTTCATTACAGACGATGACCGCAGGCTTTTGGTTGATAAAATCAAAGCTACGAGTGCGAAAAAAATAATATTAACCCACGGTACTTTCACTATGGAAGATACCGCAAAATATCTCGGAAAACTTAACCTAAAGAAAACGATAGTCTTGGTTGGCTCATTTGTTTTAGGCACATCCAATGATACTGATGCACCTTTTAATTTAGGTTACGCTTTATGCTCAGTTCAATTTCTAAAACCAGATGTATATATAGCAATGAACGGTACTATATTTCATTGGGGAAATGTGAAAAAAAATTTAGAAACCAACAAATTTGAGCAGCGATGAAAAAGATAAATGTTTGGAACATCAATACATTGGACTACTTTTTTCTATCTTTTGTTAGATACGGTCATTGTATTGTTTACACTCTACTATTCAACGCGAAAATATTCAAGTGGTTATAAAAGGTTTTTATCCTTGGGTATTTTATTCATTACCTATAATCTAACAGGTGGTTTTTTGCCAATCCAGAATTTCCCTGGCCCTCTTATTCTTCAGTACATCATAACCTATGGCGTTGCCATAGCTTTATGTGTTTATATCGTTTATTACCTCTATAAAGAATATGATATCATTGTATTAAAGTACAATTCTTCCATTAGAAATTTGGCGATTTTGTCTTCTGGAAGTTTTATTTTACTATTTCTAATCCCCTACTTCTTTACCTATTCCCTGAACTCTTCAAGGTTACTTTTTACCATACCTATTTCGATTTTTGCCTTTGTATTTTTAGGAATGTTTTATGAGAGAATTTCCAATCCAAGCAATCCTAATGAATACATCTTACGCCGTAATAGATTATCGATGATTAGCGTAACAAGTATTGCATTGTTACCTATATTGACCTTAATTGGTGATTTTCAATGGTTGACATTTACGGTTATGAATTTAGCTTTCTACGCCATCACTATTATTGAAATAGATAGACACCTTTACTTTTTAGAAAACAAGACTAAAATGTACGAAGTATTTGCTATGAGCAAAGAACAGGCAATCAATTCAGCTGACACTAAAATTATTTATGAGAATTTGACCAGAAGAGAAATAGAGATTACATTGTCAATTCTAAGTAATCTTAGCTATAAACAAATAGCCAAGGATTTATTCATTGCTGAAAGTACTGTTTCAAAACACGCTTCAAACATCTACAAAAAAACTGGGGTAAAAAATAGAAGGCAGTTTATTTCTCGCTATCGAAAAAAATCAAAATAGCATTGCTACTAGGGTTACGACGATTGCCGTAGGAAAATACGGTTCATTCCGTATATATCTACGGAATAAAATATGCTTCATCCAAAATTATGTTAGTACATTTCAAGAGTTCTTTAGCTGCCCCTTGTCATAATAACGCCTACTTTTTGAAGTACCCGTTCTACGCATTTGCTAACTGAGGAATTCTAACAATAATTAACCCACCGAAACTAAGACTGCCCACAATATTGTTGAGGCTTAACTGTATTTATGGATAGAAATGGATTTGAAAACATTAGGCGAAAACCTTCTCGTAGATTTGGACGGGATAAGGCTCGAAAATCTACCGATTTTGGAACAGTCTTATCGTTCCATTGAGTTAAGTAGAAATTTGCTTACTGTTTTTAAAAGAAAAATTTTGGTCAATGATTTTGATAGCGTCGATAAAGAAATATTCTTTTTCAAAAAAATCAAACAAGTACCATTGGTCAAACTTATATATTTCTCAGAGATTCATTCCTTTGAAATTCAATTTCCAAAAGTGGACAGGGCTGCACAATTGAAATTTATAAAAAAGAAAATCAACAAATTAAACCGCTTCTTTCTTTATAATCTTGATTTTGGACAATATGTAAATTCTGGTGCAACCCACTTCGATAAAGCCTATTATACCAGAGACCATCTTGACACCTATCATATTACTACTTCAAAATTTTATTTTCAAGACCCTGATTTTTGCACACCTAGAGATATGCTTTTGGGTAAGTTCAAGGCCTATACTTCCTTAATTAACTATATGGACCAAAAGAAACATTTTATAAAAAATAGAGTGAACGGAAATATTGTGAATATGAAAACTACAGAAAAAATACCTTGGCCATTCACAAATACAGACTGGGTTGAACTTCTATATTCACTATGTGCTGCTGGAATGGCGAAACAAAATGGTCTAAGTATTATTAAAATATCTAAAATTTTGCAAGAGGTATTTGACTTTACGCCAAAGGAAATCTACAAAACCTTTCAAGACATTAAAAATCGTAAAAATAGCCGGACATTGTTCCTTGACCAGCTAATGGCTTCTCTTCTTTCCGAAATGGACAAAAGCGAGGAATAGTAGTTAGTAGCTCTCATTCGTCCTTTTTTTATATGTTAAAAAAAGACCGTACTACGGTTGACCTACGGTGATTATATTCCACACCTGTTTTTCATAAATTTTAATACAATTCAGGGGTATGTCAGTTACGGAAACACCTCAAAACACCATCAAAACACACTAAATTTCAAAATGTTAAAATTTGACCGTAGTACGGTCGTACTGGGGAATAAAATCCATTAAAGCTATTCAAATTTGTAGAACGAAAGTCAAATCAGGTCAGAGACTATCAAATTAGTTGACAGCGATGCGATAGTCTCTTACTTTAAAAACCGTTCTATTATGCCGACAAGTATTATTACAACAGACGACCTTCGAGACTTCAAAATGGAATTGCTCGATGACATTAAGAAATTATTATCCAAACAAGCTACTGGAAAACTCAAAAGATACCTCAAATCCTCTGAGGTTATGGACTTGCTTCAGGTAAGTCCAGGCACATTGCAAAACCTTCGCATCAATGGCACTTTACCCTACACTAAAGTTGGTGGTATTATCTACTACGATGCCGAGGAAATACAAAATATTATGACTTCCAACCGTGTTCAGCACGGTTCAAATTCTTAAATGATGAACTATATAAAGCTACTTAATGCGGCTTTTGAAAAGTTCTATTTTGATGACCGCCTAAATCCTACCCATATCAGTCTGTATATGGCGCTGTTCCAAGAATGGAACAGCAGTCGCTTTGCAGACGAGTTTTATGTGAATCGTAGAGATTTGATGCGTTGCGCTAAAATAGGCTCAAAATCCACATACCATCGCTGTGTAACGGATTTGGACTCGTGGCTTTATCTATGCTATTTCCCATCTAACAATCCATACAAAGGCAGTAAAATCAAGATGTCCATTATTGGGACAAGTAACGAACCAGATATGGGACGGTACAATCCCACATTAGAACAGCTTGCGGAACAGTACCATCCCATACGTGAACCAGTTGTGGGACAGCACCATCCCATAAATGGACAAG
>ENA-ORXM01000240-ORXM01000240.1-marine-metagenome-genome-assembly--contig:-NODE-240-length-109137-cov-7.607280_pt1 | contig 109137 bp, 68 predicted proteins | sample MGYA00237867_ERZ511480 | MGnify/ENA primary metagenome ERZ511480 (study PRJEB26309, sample SAMN06266103) | marine metagenome | isolation source: Algal blade | place: United Kingdom:Sidmouth, United...
TATTAATAACTCGTTTCCCTGCCATATCATAGACCATGACAATTGTTTCGACATCTTCCATCGTATTAATTGTAATCGTATTGGATGCTGGATTAGGGAAAATCTCTACTCCTTCTAATCGCTCGAAATCATTAACCGCTGTACTTAAAGATCCAGCAGGACGAACCCTTACAAACTCATACCAAAACACATCAGGTCCTCCAGCTGCTGGTAGTACATCATGCCATACTCTCACCTGAATAATAGCAGGTACTTGAGAAATTAGCGTATCAGTTTCTGGATCCAGAAGATCATGCTGAAGAAATGTATCGGCATCCATCGGTATAACAAAATCAGCATCTATTAAACCGTCCATATTTCCCATGGAAGTACTAGCAAAAACTTGAATAGTGTCATACAATGCAACTGACCAGTCCAAGGCAAATACTGTATAATTGACATTTAACTCTACAGCTGAGCCAAGTTGACCATACATTCCTTTAACATTTACAGTTTGACCTTGTTCATAATCTGTATAGTTAAATTCTCCAGCCACTCCAGAAACATAAGTTGAGTCACCAAAACTTGTCAAAACAATAGATCCTCCTTGTTGCTGTGCAAACAAAGAACTAATGGAAAAAACCATTAATGCACTAAAAATAAAATTTAAGTAAATTTTTCTAATCATAATAGTAAGATTTATGTGAAATAATAACTAAGCCAAATATTGTTATAATCTTTAAGCTTTAATATAGTAACTTACACGACAAAAACTGAACAGATCAAATTTTCTCTTTAATTTATAAGCAATGTCAAGTTATTGTCGAGTTTATGAATAAGCCCATTAAATCTAGGCAATATATATTTGATTTGCTTAGTGTTCCTCATAAGTAACTCTATTTCATAGCTAAATAATCTGTACAATGTGGAAAATCTTTAGTTGCATAATCTTTATCCTAACAAGTGGTTCTGGCATGGCTCAAACATTTGAAAGGATTGAAGATATTGCACAGTTAGATTTCCTTAGAAACACCACGGGCATCGCCGTAGCAGATTATGACGATGACGATGATTTAGATATCTTTGTAGTGGGAAAAAACGATTATTCTCCAAATGAATCAACTACGTGGAGTCGACTTTTGAGTAATAATAATGACGGCACTTTCAAAGATGTAACTATTGATGCAGGCTTTGGAAATTTACATGACTATGATTTAACAGATCCTGGGTGGAAGAATGGCGTTAAACTCGGTGCATCATGGGGCGATTACGACAATGATGGTTTTCCTGATTTGTTCTTAACTAATTACCTTAGTTTTCAATTATTTCACAATGAAGGGGATGGAAGTTTTCGAGACATAACTCAGGAAGCAGGTATTCCTACCACTGATTCTTGTTACAATTACACAGCACTTTGGTGGGATTTCAACAAAGATGGATTTTTAGACATTTTTGTACCAAATTGGTTAGGTTGCACGAGAAATAAATTTTTCCATAATAATGGTGACGGTTCATTTACTGAAAAGGCTGAAGAACTAAATCTAGTAGGCAGCAAAGAAGGGAGTTTGATGAGTATTCCTATCGATATTAATAAAGATGGACTTTGGGATTTATACATTGCTAATGATTTTGGTGAAAATGAATTATTTATTCAAAATCCAGACAATACATTTACTAATAGAGCTCCTGAATACTTAGTTCATTACAATGGAAATGATATGGGAATGACCATTGGTGATTATAATAATGATGGTGAATTTGACATGTATGTTACCAATATTTCTGAAAATAGGTTGCTCTCCCCTTCTGGCAATAATACGTATAATAATTTGGCTGAAGAGAAAAATGTGTTTAATACTTACTGGGGTTGGGATGCTAGATTCACCGATTTTGATTTAGATGGTGATGAAGATTTGTTTGTCTTAAATGGATATGAAAATGACTTAGTTTACTACACCATTTTAAAGGAGAATTTTTATTTTAAAAATCTTTTGATGGAAGGTCAAGAAACATTTTTGGATCATTCTATAGAAAGCCAAATTCATGAAAAAACGAACAGTTTAAGTATGGCTGTTTTTGATTATGACAAAGATGGAGATCAAGATGTATTGGTCTCTCAAACCAATGATCATCCTTTTTTTTACGAAAATAAAATGACGAATGGTGATTCGCTTAATGAACCTCATTGGGCAAATATTCGATTAGAAGGAACAGTTTCTAATCGAGATGGTTTAGGAAGTTATTTAAAATTATGGAGCGACGGTCATCTTCAAAATAGATTGTATTATGGAGCTGGATTTCTGACGCAAAGTCTGCAAGCTGTACATTTTGGATTAGGTGATGCACAGCTAATAGATAGCTTGGAAATTACTTGGAACTCTGGAATCATAGATAAATTCTATAATCTCCCAACTTGTAAAAATTTCCACATTACTGAAAATGAGGGCTATACTATTCTGGACATTGAAAATGAAAAAGTCTATGGCTGTACTGATATTAATTCTTGCAATTATGATGTAAATGCAACCGTGAATGATGGAACTTGCATCTACTATCCTAGTCCTCAAATAAGTGGAAACATCGAGTCTGGCTACCTGAAGACAGAAGTATATTCGTGTTCTGAAAATAAGGAAAGTACCTTTCAGTGGTCTATCGTACATGGTCATATTCTTTCAGGTCAAGGAACTTCTTCAGTAGTTATTCAATGGGAATTGGAAAATAAAGGAGAAATTTCTGTTAAAGAAATTAATTCTTGCTCAAGTCAAATATCTAGACTTGAAGTAGATTTATCTTTGAACAAAATGGAATCCGATCATTCGGTGGCAAGACTTTGGAATGAGGCCCTATTATTTGCTATTCGAAAGGACTATGCCCGACCGACAGTTCACGCAAGGAATCTCTTTCATATGAGTGTAGCAATGTATGATTCGTGGGCTATATATAACGACGATGCTGAAACTTTCTTAATGGGAAAAAAGGTACATGACTTTGAAAGCACCTTTTCTAATTTCTCAACAAATGAAAGCATTGAAGAGGCTCGTAAAAAAACCATTAGTTTTGCTGCTTTTCGTATATTAAATCATCGTTTTTCGAAATCCCCTGGTTTCCTACCTTCACGTAATCTTTTCAATAACTTGTTAATAGAGCTAGGCTATGACATTACGAATACCTCAACAGATTATTCTAAAGGTGATCCCGCCGCTTTAGGAAATTATATTGCACAAACTATCATAGATTTTGGAATGCAGGACGGTGCAAATGAGCTTGAACAATATGCTAATAAATATTATGAACCCATCAATCCACCACTCGTCACTGATCATTCAGGAAATCCATTGTTACAAAACCCAAATCATTGGCAACCTCTAGCTCTTGAAACTTTCATTGACCAAGCAGGTAATCTGATTGATGGTTCTACTCCTGATTTTTTAAGCCCTGAATGGGGAAATGTATCGCCGTTTTCATTAAATGATAATGATCAAACTAATTATGTACGAAATGGAGAAACTTATCGAGTTTTTCACGACCCTAATCCCCCTCCATACTTAGACACCTTAGTCTCAAATGAAAGAAGTGAACAATACCAGTGGGGATTTTCAATGGTTTCTTTGTGGGGTTCACACTTATCGCCACATGACGATGTACTATGGGATATTTCACCAAAAAGCATAGGAAATATTTCAATAGATGATTTCCCAACAAACTTTGCGGACTTTCCTGATTTCTACAAAGCAAGAGAGGGAGGAGACATAGGAGAAGGCCGTCGTACAAACCCCATCACCAATCTGGATTATGTTGAGCAAATTGTTCCCCGAGGTGATTATACTAGAGTTCTTGCAGAATTCTGGGCAGATGGACCTGATTCCGAGACCCCTCCTGGACATTGGTTTGTTTTGCTTAATACTGTCAATGATCATCCGCTATTAGATAAAAAATTAGGGGGTAAAGGAAAAACGCTCTCAACTCTAGAATGGGATGTGAAATCATATTTTATCCTGGGCGGTGCATTGCACGACGCAGCTGTTTCGGCCTGGAGTATTAAAGGATGGCATGACTATATTCGTCCGATTTCTGCCATAAGATATATGTCAGAAAGAGGTCAAAGTAGTGATCCCTCACTCGCTAATTATGACATAGGTGGCATTCCGTTATTAGAGGGAATGGTAGAAATCGTTCAGATAGGTGATCCACTGGCTGGACCTAATAATGAGCATGTCGGAAAAATTAAATTATACACATGGCGAGGACATCAATTTATCTTTGATACTGAAACTGGTCAGGCTGGAGTAGGCTGGATTTTAGCAGAAGAATGGATGCCTTACCAGAGACCTTCTTTTGTTACACCCCCATTTGCTGGTTATGTTTCTGGTCATTCGACATTCTCTCGAGCTGCTGCCGAAGTGATGACCTTGTTAACAGGTGATGAATACTTCCCAGGTGGAATTGCTGAATTTATAGCTTATAAAAATGAATTTTTAGTTTTTGAAGAGGGGCCAAGTCAAGATGTGATATTGCAATGGGCAACTTATCGAGATGCTTCTGATCAGTGCAGCTTGTCAAGAATTTGGGGAGGTATTCATCCGCCTGCAGATGATATATCAGGAAGATTGATTGGTGAAAAGATTGGGAAAGAGGCATTTGCCTTTGCAATTCCTTATTTTTCTTCCCAAACTGAAAATGAGGAATTACCACCACTAGTTTATCCCAATCCAGCTTCAAATAATGATATCATAATTATTTCAAATACACTTGAAGATGAAGGCATTCAAATGATTGATATTCAGGGAAAAGATATTCCATTTTCTATGCTTTCATATAACCCTATTTTAAAGTGTGCTACTTTAAAATTAAATGAAATACCTGCTGGTGTTTACTTCCTTGTCACAAAGAACAGTACTATTAAATTAATTGTAATTTAGTTAATACTTACTGAATGATCTTTCAAATCAGTACACTTTTGAACAATATTTAGATCAAATTCATTTGTCCAGTTTTAGTCCAGTTCCATTTAAAGGATTTTCTGCCATTTAATTTTACTTTGGATGTAAAGCACCCTATAAATAAAAACTAGATGAAACAACAATCAATATTTATCTATTTGTCTCTTTTTATAATTTCTGGAATAGGATTTCATGCCTGCCAAACTTCGATAGCCGCAGATATCTCTATCATCAATTTTTGGGATGGAAGGGAACAAGTGATGGTACTAGATTTTGAAAAAGATAGCACGGCTGAAATAATAACATTCGACGAAGCCACCATTTCATTGACAGATATCGCTACTGAAGGTTCAAAAGCTTTAAAGCTTAATTTTAAAGGTGATAGAGAAATGCCTGGTTTTGAGTACAAACCCGTCACTCCTATAGATGTTTCTCATTTAAAGAACTATTGCTTGGTCTTTGATGCTAAGAATGAAACCATAGATTATTCCACCCAATTCTTTGTAACTGTTTATAATGATAAGGGACATTCACTAACTCGTTCTGATGTAGTTCCGATAGGTAAGACCAATACATATTTTTTCATTTTGTCTGGAGAATACTTTAGTAAAGACGTTGGTTTGCGAGACGATCCTAATCCATGGGATACAAAGTCCAGTCACATGAAAATTAGAGGATTGAAAACTGATATAGATTTTTCTACTATAGCCTCTATTAAAATATTTGCGGAACATCCAATCTCTGACAAGACTATTATTCTGGACAATATTAGAATTATTGAAAGCCCTCCCATAGCAGATGATTATCTGGTCGGGATTTTTGATAAATACGGACAAGCCGAAAAAATAGATTTTGAAGATAAAATTACTTCTGACCTGCAATTAAGACAATATGCAGATAAGGAATTAAAACAATTATCGGAAGAAGGACCGATGGCGGATAGAAGTAAGTTCGGTGGTTGGCTAAACGGACCTAAATTAGAAGCTACGGGGTTCTTTAGGACTGAAAAAGTAAATAACAAATGGGCAATGGTCGATCCAGAGGGGCATTTGTTTTTCTCTCATGGATTGGCAAATGTCCGAATGGCAAATACAACAAGCTTTACGGGAATTGATTATAAGAACGATAAAGTGCGCTATAAAGATCCTGAAGAAGTGACACCTGAAGATTCGCGGGGGATGGTTACCTTGGGTAAAGATGTTACCAACACGGCTTATGATGCCTATCCTTGGCGAAAAAAGATGTTTTTAAGTCTACCCTCTTATGATCATCCTTTAGCAAACAACTATAGTTACAGACGAGAGCAACATGTCGGACCGTTTGAACACGGAGAAACATATAGCCATTATCAAGCTAATTTAGAAAAACGATATGGTGAAGAAACCGAAGGTGCTCATCTAAAAAAATGGATTGATGTAACATTAGATCGATTTTTAAATTGGGGATTCACCTCTTTTGGAAATTGGGCAGCTTATGAATTTTATCACGAAAATCGGATGCCATATTTTGCAAATGGATGGGTTGTTGGTGACTTTAAAACTGTCTCAAAGGGATACTGGGGTCCAATGCCCGATGTTTTTGATCCTAATTTTGAAAGACGAGCATTGCTTACAGTCAAGGTAATAGCTGAAGAGGTAAAAGGAAACCCTTGGTGTATTGGTGTTTTTATCGATAACGAAAAAAGCTGGGGGCGTCCTGGTACAATTGCAGGTGAACACGCAATTGTTCTTGATGCACTTTCAATGAATTCAGCTGAACATCCTGTAAGCGCTGAATTCTTAAAATTATTAAAGATTAAATATAAAAGCATAACAAATTTAAATGAAGCGTGGCAAAAAAATATCAAAAATTGGACTGAATTAGAAAAAGGAATTGATTATAAAAACTCAGTTTCATTGAATGAAGGCATGCGAGAAGATTTTTCTATGCTATTAGAGGCATATGCGCATAAGTACTTTCAAGTTATTCACGATGCCTTAGAGGAAGAAATGCCGAACCACATGTATATGGGTTGTCGATTTGCCACTTGGGGAATGAGCAAGGAAGTCCGTGCTGCTGCTCAAAAATATGTCGATATTTTTAGTTACAATTATTATCACGAAGCTTTAAGTCCAAGTTATTGGAAATTCTTAGAAGAAATTGACATGCCGAGTATGATTGGTGAATTTCATATAGGCGTAAAGAATGCAGGTTTACTGCACCCTGGTTTGGTTATTGCTGCCGATCAAAAAGATAGAGCAAAAATGTACAAAAAATATATGGAGACTGTTATTGATAATGATTACTTTGTCGGTGCACATTGGTTTCAATACTTGGATTCTCCTACATCTGGTAGAGCCCACGATGGAGAAAATTACAATGTAGGTTTTGTAAGAATCACTGATGTTCCTTACGCACCAATGGTAAAGGCAACTAAAGAGATAAATAGTGAAATATATTCAAGACGATTTGGAAAGTAAGCTTTAAGTAAAAATAATTATATTTAGGAAATCTTCTATTATAGCAACTATCTATTGACAATACGAACATGGAGAAATGCAACAATTATAAAAATTCACTTTGCTCTATATCAAAAATATTTATTCTGAAATAAAACTAAAATATTATTTATGAAATTTTATTTTAACTCAATACGAAAAGCTAAATATTGCCACTTGATTTGGTTAATGTTATTGAGCATCAGTTACGGTTATGGTCAAGACACTACGGTAAAAGGTGTAGTTACCGGAGATGGTGAAACATTAATCGGCGCTACCATTCTAGTTAAAGGATCTTCAACTGGAACTATAACAGACTTAGATGGGACTTATAGTCTATCTGCTCCATCTAATGGAATATTAGTGTTTAGTTATACGGGTTTTAGCAGTGTAGAAATTCCAATAGAGAACCAAACGACAATTGATGTAGTTTTAACCGCTGAAAGTTCATTACTAGATGAAATAGTAGTTGTAGGTTACGGTACGCAAAAGAAGAAAGAAGTAACGGGAGCAGTAGTAAAAGTGGAAGCAGCGACAATTCTCAAAACTGCTACTGCTGATTTAGGAGATGCCTTACAAGGAAATGTAGCAGGAGTAAATGTCCAAGCAAGCAGTGGTCGACCGGGAGAAAGTGCCAATATACAAATTAGAGGATTAGGTTCCATTAACGCAAATGCCTTAGGCCCCCTTTATGTTGTCGATGGAATTCCTTATGATAGAAATCCAAATATTTCACCTGATCAAATCAAATCTATCGATATCTTGAAAGATGGGGCTGCAGCTTCTATATATGGTACAAGGGCATCTAACGGGGTGATATTGATTACTACAAATAAAGGAGTAGTTGGCGAAATGAAGGTAGATTTTAGTGCCTATGGAGGAATTCAAAATATAACTTCAGGCACTCCACTAATGAATGCCCAACAACAGATGTATGCCGAAGAAGTAAGATTAAATGCACTTGGAAGAGATCCATTGATATTTTTCTTTAATCCTGACGCACTAGAATATGATTCTGATTTTGTAGGCGACGTCCAAGAAAACAATGCTGCCATTCAAAATTATAGCTTAGGTGTTTCAGGCGGTGTCGATAATCTAACATTAAGTTTTAACTCTAATTACTTTGATCAAAGAGGAATCTTATTGAATTCTGGGTTTGATCGATTTACAAATCGAGTTTCTGGGGAATTTAAAAAAGGAAAATTTAAAGCATTTGCAACAGTCAACTTTACGGAAGAAAATAGAGAGCAAGAACCTTTCGCATTGTATGAATATGGTATTGTGCAAATGCCATGGCAACCGTCATTAAATCAAATTATTCCGATCGGTCAGACGGGTGTACAGATTCCTGTAAGAAATGAAATTCAATATAGTTTTTTGTCTAGACAGTTAGATAATGTTGATAAGAGAAAAATAAATAGTTCTAACATTGCGCTCAACCTAGAATATGAAATAATGGAAGGATTTAAGTATAAGGTAAACTTAGGAAGAAACACTTGGGATTATCGCAGAGAATTTTTCCAACCACAATACCTCGTCTATAGAACTGATGGCAGTTACAATCCAACAGCTTCGAGACCACAAGCCTTACTGAACGAAGATTTTATCTTTTCTAAAAAAGAAGCCCTGGAAAATGTGTTAACGTATGAAAAGATATTTGGAAAGAATAAGTTAAATTTCTTAGGTGTTGTCTCTTATGAGCGATTTGATTCAAAAGCACTTGGTACGGGTGTTATTTATAGTGAAACTGCAAGTAACGACATTGTAAACCTAGGAGCAGGTAGTGAAGGTATTTCTCCCTACAGTAATGACGAAAGAAGGACTCTTACTGGAAAACTATTTAGAACTCAATATAATTATGATGATAAATACTTACTTTCTGTGAGTTTCCGACGTGATGGTTCTTCCAAGTTTTCTGAATCAAATCGTTATGGAAATTTCTTTGGATTATCTGGTGGCTGGAATATAGTCTCAGAAGAATTTTTCAATGTAGATAAAGTAGATGCTTTAAAACTTAGAGTAAGTTGGGCAGAAGTAGGTAATCAAGATATTCCTTCTTATGCATTTGCACCAGTCATCGAAAGTGGGATTAACTACCCTTTCGGACCGAATGAAGGATTGAATTTTGGTTTCATTCAACGGTCTTATGTCAATTCAAATATTAAATGGGAAACGACCGTATCTAGAAATATTGGAATTGATTTATCAATGCTTGACTACCGTTTAAACTTTACTGCGGATGTCTATTTTAATGAGAAAAAAGATATGCTTTTGTCCGAAAGACTTCCTCCCTCGAGTGGTACACACCAACCTCGTGCCGAAGACTTTTATAGCGTAAAAATAACCAATGCTGGTAATATGACCAACAAAGGAATTGAATTGGCTTTAAACTATCAAGATAGAACTTCTTGGGGAGTAAAATATAAGATCAATAGCACATTTACTAGAAACGTAAATGAGATTACTGATTTGAATGGTGTAGATAGAGGGTTCGCAAATGGTCGGCCAGTAACATCTCAAGGAACGAATATTGACTTTACTACATTCTTAGCAACAGGTTTTGAAGCAGGTGCATTCTTCTTAGTTCAGAGCGATGGAGTTATAAAAAACCAAGAAGAACTGGATGTGTACAAAGCACTTGACCCTAGCGCTCAGTTAGGTGATATTAAATACATAGATGAAAATGGCGATGGTGTCATAAATGATGAAGATAGAGTTTATGCAGGTTCTGGTCAACCAGAATTTGAAGCGGGTTTAGGATTAGGTTTAGAATATAAGAACTTTGACTTTTTTGTTCAAGGCTATTTTTCTTATGGCGCTAAAATCTATAATGGCGCAGAGTTATACGCATACTCCGTAGGAAGGCATAGCGATTTATATCACATGTGGACTCCACAAAATTCCGATTCAGACATTCCCACAGATCGTCAGAATGCTTTTCATAATAATGTGCGTGCTCGTTCTGATTTATTCTTAGAAGATGGATCCTATATAAGAGTACGTAATATCAATTTGGGATATACATTCCAAGGTGTAGAAAAATATGGAGTTGATAAATTCAGAGTCTATGTCTCTGCAATGAATCCATTTACTTTCACAAAGTATGAAGGATACGATCCTGAAGTAGGTGGTGATGGATTATTTTTAAGAGGAGTTGATAGAGGTAATTACCCTGTTGCTCGTCGTTTTATTTTTGGATTTCAAGCAAGCTTTTAAGCTTTAATAAGAGTGGAAATATTGCTTAAAAAAAAGTCGTTTTTAATGATCATTAAAAATTTTAATATATGAAAAATTTTAAAATGTTATATATTCTTCTTTTAACCACCGTAATAGTATGTGGGTGTCAAGAAGATGAGTTCTTACAAGAAACCAATCCTAATTCTATCACGACTGACACTTTCTGGGAAAATGAAGGTCAATTTCAAAGTGCTTTAACTACAGTTTACAGTGCACTCCAATTCCAAAGTGTAAGTGGTGGAGAATTGGTTTATGAAATGATTTTAGGAGATATTGGAGGAACAGAAACCTGGTATCGTCCAACTGCTTTTAGAAACCTAACATTTAATGATGGCATCTATCACGTCACGGATAAATGGGATGAGTTATATGTTGGAATTTTCCGAGCTAATCAAGTAATACAAAATTTAGAGACTGCTGATGCTTCCCTATTCTCTGCAAATAGAAAGCTTGAGATAGAAGCGGAAGCAAGATTCCTTAGAGCTTGGTTTTATTGGCAATTAGCGCACACTTATAATGGTGCCGTATTGCACACGAAGGTGATAGAAAATGATGAAGATTTCCATAAGCCTTTTTCTTCAATAGAAGATATAACAGAAGCTGTAATCAAACCCGATTTAGCTTTTGCAAAAGAAAACCTACCTGAATCATGGGATGACAATAATAAAGGAAGAGCGACATGGGGTGCTGCGACTTCCTTATTAGGTAAAGTATTTTTATATGCAGAAGATTGGGACTTAGCAGCTTCGAATTTCAAAGAAGTTATTGACTCAGAAGTATACAATTTGACGACTGACATTATGGATAACTTTACTGATGTAAATGAATTAAATTCGGAGTCAATTTTCGAAACGATTTATTCTGCTGAACTTAATCAAGGCATTGGAGGAGATGCAGTAGATGACAATTTCTTTGAATCAGGGGCAGAAGCTTCTACTATGGCGAGGGAGTTTGGGCAGCTAAACTTTGGTGCATTTAACACATTATTGCCCTCTTACATCCTACATGAGATGTTTGTCTTTGATGAAGTAGATACAGAAAACCCGATCAATGGTACTAACTTACAGTCTAAAAGAATGTCCGCCACTATTTGTCCATTTAATGGAGAAACTGATTTCTACTTACAACCTATTGGATCTGCTGGAGGTTGGGCATTTGGGCAAAGTGCTTACATAAAAAAATATACGAACTGGTATCACTTACCTTCAGAAGACGTACTAGGTCGTTCAGGTATTAATTTTCGTCACATTCGCTTAGCTGATGTCTATTTGATGTACGCCGAAGCTGTGCTAGAGGCAAACGGAGATGTAGCAACAGCAATAGAATATATTGATAAAATACGTAGTAGAGCTGGAGTTATTACTTTACAGAATTACATAAATGACAATGGAGGTAAAATGCCAGCTATGCATAAGAGTAGACAAATTCATGGCAACTGGGATTACAATGATCCCACTGTGCAGAGCGTAATGACTCATTTAAGAAGAGTAGAACGACCATTAGAATTATGTTTTGAAGGTCACCGATGGAAAGACTTAGTCCGTTGGGGAATTGTAAAAGAAGTGTTTGAAGAACTACGATCTGACGAACAATGGAGAGAAACATTTAAAGCGATTTTAAGTATCAACGATGGTGGAGTCGCTCCAATATTTATTATAGATAGAATTCGACCAGATTATTTTCTAGCCGTCCAAAATTATGTTTCAGAACAACATGATTATTTTCCGATCCCAACTCAGGAACGTCAGATTAATAATATGATTAATTAATTTTAACACAATGCTCTTAGTAAAAACAGTGCACTCAGGAGTTTTATAAAATACACTTCTTAGATTTTAAAATTCGAAGAATAATTATGAAAAAAATAACATTCAACATATTTAAAATATCGTTTATTTTTATGCTTGTCGTCATTTCCGCCTGCAGTGATGATGAACTCCCTTTAAATGAAGCAAGTCACCGAGTAATTTTTACTTCAGAAATGGATTTTGAAAATACTATAGAAGTAGATGGAGAAATATCTTTTGGTGATGTTTCTGCAGGTGTTGAGACAAGAACCTGGACCTTCCCTGATAATGTAGTAGATATTATTGATTCGGATAATGATAAAACTTCAATGGAACCAAACGTAAAAACTACTTGGAATCAAGTTGGTGTTTTTGAAGTCAGTTTACAACAAACCTTTAAGGAAGATGCATTCGTTGGTGCAAACCAACAAGGAAGAAATTTAGATACTAGTATTTTTGTTACTGTCCTAGATTCAATCCAAGTTGCATTTGAAGCAAACTATATTAATCCAGACGGCTCTACTGGGGATCCTTTAATTATCTCAAATAATGCAGAAAATGAAATACCTGCTGCAAGATCTGTAAGATTTACATGGACTGGAGTCGGAGAACCTAGAATTATTAGCTGGGATTTTGAGAGAGCAGATCCAACGACAATAGCTAGTATGAACACTATTGTAGACGTTAAATATAAATTTTTGGGAACATTTGATTTAGTTGTGATTGGTTCTAGAGCAAGACCTTTTGGTCAGGATACTTTGATTTTAGAAAACTTCATGAAAGTTATCCCATCTACTGATCCTGTCATCTTAGAAGAGGTTACTGAACAAGATGGGAAAATAGCAGTTTCTTTTAGTAGAGAACTTGAAATATCAACTTTAGAAGCAAGTGACTTTTCTATTTCAGTTCATAATAATGCAGAACTGATAACCAATACTTTCTCAGACATTTCTCTTGATCCAAATGATGGCAATATTGTATTGATCGACTTAGGGGGTGAAATAATTTACAATGATGATTCTATCACCGTTAATTTTATTGATGGAAATTTAATTTCTACAGATGGCGTACTCGCCGATCCATTTGTCGATGAAGTCTTAGCTTTTAGAAAAACAAATATCTTAGAAACCAATAGTGATTTTGATTATGGTTTTGAAAATAGCGCATCTAGTAGTTGGGTTTTTCCAATAGGCTGGACAGCGGAATGGGGTCTCTATACAATAGATATTAATTCCGACAACGTTTATGAAGGAAATAATTCTGCCTATATTGAAATAGAAGCTGGGGGAAATATGGTCGTACAGCAAGATGATTTGAGCATGATGCCCGTTCAATTTCCTGCTAATGCATCTAAAACGTATGAAATGGGTTCATGGATTTATCTAGAAGATGTAGGAAGTACACCAGGAGCTAGTCTTCAACCTGACCTCCGTTTTTATTGGCAACCAGCTTTTCCAAATGCACTTCCAAATCCAGAATTTAATGCTGACTTTCCAGTAAATGAATGGGTCTATAGATCCAATTATGTGACCTTTGATGAGACAGGCGATTTCCATTTCCAAATACGTGGATTTAATCAATCAAATCCTGAAGTGCTTAAATTTTATTTGGATAATATTTGTTTGTCAGAAGTGAAACTGAGACCATAGTTCTTTGCGGGTAAATTCAAAGGCGCAAGGAATAATTCACTTTGCGCCTTTTAAATTATTAGTTTTAGATAAAATAAATTTATTATGAGTAAGAGTGAATTATCTGATCCATTTGAGAAGGCTCGTATAGAAAAAGGCATAGGTGAAATCAACGATCAGAACGATCCTGTACAAATGGTATTACGTCATAAAGATGTAAGAAGATGTGCACATAATTGGAAGACATTTCAATCCGGTGCGGAGCCAGGACGAATTGTTGTTCCGTCAGAGGTAAAGATTAGAGATACTAGACAAATTCCTTTTGAAGTTGACCCTCCTGAACACGGAGAATACAGAGCATTAATTGAGGATTGGTTTCGTCGTCCTTTAAATGAGGATTATGAAAAAAAATTACAAGAGCAAATTAACCTACTTGTTGAAGAAACGCTTGATTTAGGTAAATTAGAAGTTGTTAGCGAATTCGCTTTGATTTTACAATCGAGAGCACTTACATTACTCTTAAATATCCCTTACGAGGAAGCACAAACGTGGATTTCTTGGGGAATTCATGTGTTCAGGAGTGAAGACAATCCGTTGGATGGTGAAAAGGCAAATATCTTATATGATTATATCGATGCACAGATAGATAAAGCCATGGAAAATCCCGGTGAGGATCTATATTCTACCCTACTTTCTTCTGTATTTCAAGGAAGAACTTTGACAAAAGAAGAAGTTAAAGGAATTATGATTCTAACTTTTGCAGGTGGTCGAGATACAGTAATTAATGCTGTCACAAACACTATTAGCTATTTTGCTGAAAACCCAAAATCGTTGGAACGACTTCGGAATGAACCTGAGATCATAGGGAAAGCAGTAGAAGAACTTGTTCGTTATTTTTCTCCTTTGACACATATGGGAAGAGTGGTTACAGAGAATACTGAAATTTGTGAACATGCAATTAAAAAAGATAGTCGTATCTCTTTATGTTGGGCTTCCGCCAATAGAGATGCATCTGTTTTCGAAAATCCTAATGAAATAATTTTGGATCGTAAAATGAATCCTCATGTAGCCTTTGGCTTTAGTCATCATAACTGCTTAGGTGCGCACCATGCTCGCCAGATTTTAAAAGTTTTAGTAAAAACATTAACTGAAAAAGTACAATCAATTGACATTTTAAGTCATCAAGATAACAATGAGGAATGGGGCGAATTTAAAAGAAAAGTAGGATTCGAAAGAATCGAAGTGAACTTTAATAGAAGAGATTAAAACATAATTCATTAGAAAGAAAATATTATGGCTAAAATTACTTTCATCACCATTGATAACGAAAGAATAACTGTTGAAGGAAATTCTGGATCTTTAATGGAACTTGCTGTAGAAAATAACATTAAAGGAATAGATGGTGATTGTGGAGGAGTATGCTCCTGTGCAACATGTCATGTTCATGTAGAACCCGAATACATGCCAATTGTAGGTCCATCAAATGATATGGAAAAAGATATGTTAGAGTTTGATGATAAAACGAACGAGCTCAGCAGATTGACTTGTCAAATAGAAATCAGTGACAAGCTAGATGGAATTATTGTAAAAGTTGCCAACTAATAAATTCCATGTCTATTCAAACTACAAAAAATAAATCCTGTATTATTATTGGGGCTAGCCATGCAGGTGTCAACTGTGCATTTGCTTTACGAAAAGAAGGCTGGGAAGGAAGTATAACACTATTTGACTCAGATCCGATACTACCTTATCATCGACCTCCACTATCCAAAAAATATTTAACTAGTACTGATGAAATAGAAAAGAATATACTAAAATCATCGGATGCTTACGCGAAATCTGATATCACTCTACAGCTTGGTGTAAAAGTAAAAGCTATTCATCCCAATAAAAAAACTATTGTTCTAGAAAGTGATGATATTCAAATATATGATAAACTGGTTCTTGCTACTGGGGCACGAGCACTTATTCCCCCTATCCTTGGAATAGATTCCGCATTAAATTTATTTCCAATGCGAACAGCCACGGATTCCAACAATATTCGGACTACTTTCCAAAAATTGAATAATAAAAGAGTCGTTGTCATCGGGGGTGGTTATATAGGATTGGAAACAGCCGCTTCATTAAGGAAACTTGGTGCTACGGTCACTATTTTAGAAAGAGAAGAACGAATATTATCCAGAGTAACAGCTCCAGAAATGTCTGATTTTTTTAATCAACTACATCATGATAATGGTGTTAATATTTTTGCACTTAAAAATGTAGTTTCTATCCAAGGATCAGATGGGCACAATATTATTCAATGTGATGATGGATCTAGCTACATCGCAGATATGATTATTGTTGGAGTTGGCATTAGGGTCAATCAAGAATTGGCTCAAGAAGCTGGCTTGGAAATTGAAAATGGGATAAAAGTTAACCCTTATTGCCAAACGAGTGATGAGAATATTTATGCCATTGGTGATTGTACCTTTCACTACAATCCACATTATGATTGTTACGTAAGACTAGAAAACGTACAAAATGCTGTTGACCAAGCTAAAAATGCAGCAGCTGCTATTTGCAAAAAAGATACTATCTACGATACGATTCCGTGGTTTTGGTCTGATCAGTACGATGTAAAATTACAAATGGTCGGACTTTCAAAAGCATATAACGAAATTTTAATTCGAAAAGAAATTACAAAGAGCAATTGCTTCTCCGTTTGGTATTTTAAGGATGAACAACTATTAGCGGTTGATGCTATTAATAATGGCAAAGCGTATGTTTTGGGTACAAAATTTATAAAGAGTGGTCAACTTATAAATAAATCAAAACTAATTGATTCAAGTTCAGAATTCAATCCTATTAATCTTACATCAGAATAATTTTATAAATAATCAAAGATGTCAATACAATCCAAGAGTGCAATCGCGATGGGGAATGGGAAATTTGTTATTGAAAATGTAACACTTGCTGACCCACAACCAGATGAAGTCATAGTAAAAATGAAGGCAGCTGGACTTTGCCATACCGACTATGATTCTTTGACATGGGGGAAACCTATCGTCATGGGCCATGAAGGATCAGGTATCGTTTTTAAAATTGGATCTGAAATCAGCGAATTCGTGGAAGGTGATAAAGTTATATTAAATTGGGCCACTCCATGTATGACTTGCTTTCAATGTGAAGAAGGAAACCAACATATTTGTGAAAACAACTCTCCCGTTGTTGCTGGCGGCAATGGGCATACGCCTGGTCATGCTCATTTGGATGGAACGAAGTGGAAAAATACAGCGATCGAACGTTCATTTAATTTGGGAACATTAAGCGAATATGTTTTGGTTAAAAAATCGGCTCTAGTAAAAGTGGAAAAAGAAAATTTGAATTTCTCTGCAGCAGCAATTATTAGTTGTGGGGTTATGACTGGGTACGGATCAGTTGTTAATTCTGCCAAGCTTCAAGCAGGAAGTTCTGCAGTGGTATTAGGTTGTGGCGGAGTTGGATTGAATGTAATACAAGCTTGTGATATTTCAGGAGCAGGACGTATACTTGCGATTGATATCAATTCTAATAAATTAGAGTTGGCTAAACAATTTGGAGCAACCGATGTAATCTTAGCGGATAAGAATGATAAAGGATTAATCCGTGCTGCGGAAAAAGTAAAAGAGATGTTAGGGGGCAGAGCAGCTGATTACGCCTTCGAATGTACTGCAATCCCTTCATTAGGTGCGGCTCCCCTAGCAATGGTTCGAAATGCGGGAACTGCGGTTCAGGTTAGTGGTATTGAAGAGCAAATTACCATAGATATGCGATTGTTTGAGTGGGATAAAATTTATATCAACCCACTCTATGGAAAATGTCGTCCACAAATTGATTTTCCAAAATTAATGCAATTGTATAATAAGGGAACATTAAAATTAGATGAAATGATTACCAAGGAGTATCAATTGGATGATTTAGAAACAGCCTTAGATGATTTATTGAAAGGTAGAAATGCAAAAGGGGTGATTGTATTTAATTAGAACAATATGAACAGTTTCAGAACGATAGAATTATCGGATAAAGCTTATGAAAATGGAATACGTTTCCTAACCGTTAAAACACCAAACTTAAAAGGTCGCGGTGATATTTGTTTATTTGTACCTAATGTCGAAGACGGAGTTTCTGATTTACCGATTTACATATTACTTCATGGAGTCTATGGAAGTGCTTGGATTTGGGCAATGAAAGGAGGTGCTGCCAAAACAGCACAAAGACTGATTGACGAAGACCAAATTAAACCAGCCATCATTGCAATGCCTTCCGATGGATTGTGGGGTGATGGTTCCGCATATTTCCCTCATCACGGTTTTAATTATGATCAGTGGATAGTAAATGATGTACCATTAGCCATCATCGAAAACATTCCTGAAGCCGGACTAAAATCTTCTTTGTCAATTGGAGGATTATCAATGGGTGGCTACGGTGCATTAATGTTAGGGGCAAGATTTCCTGACAAATTCAAAGCAATTTCTGGACATAGTTCCATTACTAAATTGGAACAGATGAGCCAGTTTGTAGAAGAACCTTTGGATGAATATACAAACCATTGCGAATCACCTAATATTATTGGTATGATGGAAAGGAATCAAAATAGAATTCCTGCACTTCGTTTCGATTGTGGTATATCGGATACTTTGATTGAACCCAATCGCTTATTGCATCAACAACTTAAAGACTTGAATATTCAACATATCTATCAAGAATTGAAAGGCGGACATGAATGGTCATATTGGCAAAAGCATGTTGAAAAGACATTTCTATTTTTTGATGAGTTTTAATTAAACAGATTAATTTGAACGATCTTTTAGTATGACGAACGGTACTTTTGCCTTACTATATACATTAATAATAAGCAGAAAATATGGGTCATTCATTTTTACCATAATTAAATATCCACCCATGATACGACATATCAAATTATTCTTATCGTTCATTGTATTGGTTTCTATTACCTCGTGTTACTCCACGAAAAATCTAGAAAAGACAATTGAAATTTCACCCTTTAAACCAGTAACTGTAAACTACAATGTCACAGGAAGCTTAACAAAAAAACTAGTCTTGGATATAAATAATTCTGGACCTTATGCTGGATTAAGTTTACTTGTGAATGATGAACTTTTAGTTGATGATCTCAACCTCCCACATGAAGGAAATCAGACATTAACTTGCGTCCTAACCTTCCCGCGATCAGGTGAGGTAAAAATTCGTTTCCAATCACTTGATGAGAAATTAATCATCAATAGTTATAATTTTGAAGATATCTCATCACTAAAATTACCTCACTATAACGATATAACTAAACAGGCAGGATTAGATAGAGTAAGTTCCCTTAAATATGGTGGGCCTTCAATCGCAGATATTGATAATGACGGTGATTACGACTTCATTGTAAATAATCATAATGCGGAAACGAGTAAATTATACTGGAATGATGGTGATGGCACAGTGACAAAGCATAATAAAGATTTGGCGAGATGGTTTAAACATGATTTACATGGTACTTCGCTAGGTGATTATGATAACGATGGTGATCTCGATCTTGTCATAGCACAGGGAGGCGGCAATGGCGAAAACCCTTCAATTGCTAATTTTTATCATAATGACAATAACTCATTGATACGATTTACAGGTGACGTCAAAATAAATAAAGGAGGAAGAGGTCGTGGTTCCAAATGGATAGATATGGATTTGGATGGTGATCTTGATCTTTTACTTATTAATGAAGCTAGCCTTAGCTATGATAAACCCCAGCAATTGTTTTATGAAAATAAAGGTGATGGAACATTCAACTATAAGTCAGTAAAAGATATTGAAGATGTAGAAGAGTCGCGTGCTCTTGTTATGGATTTCAATGGCGACAATATTGATGATTTAGTATTTTATAGCCCTTTGTCTATGTGGAAAGGAAATGGAGATTTTACCTTTACAGAGGCTACAAATTTTATCCCAGATAACATCCAATCCATGTTGCAAATCAATGCAATAACCGATATCGATATTGACAATGATGGAGATTTTGATTTATACCTTGCAAGAGGAAAGCTTTTTGAACATGGAAAGAACGATGCACCATCACTTGATTTCAATCCTATTACAAAAGAATTAGCGATAAAATCAAGAGGCTATAAAGGCATTGACTCATTTGATTTTACAGCAGAAGGAGATATTAAATTGGATAATTATTACTACTTGGCTCAGGGCAATCAACTAGGAAAGGAATATCCAATTTTTTTAGGAAAAAACAAGAAAGCTCAAAATATAAAATCTGGTGAAGACTTAAAAATCAGTCCAACATCCGCTCAAGGGTGGCCAGAGGATCATTCTGAAAATGGACTCTACATAGGTTATGTTGGAAATTCAAATTGGAAAGTTTCCTTAGTTCGAGACGATAATATCTTTTGGCAATATCGATTTAGTCTAAATGCAGTATCAACGGTAGTTCCGAAATTTACACCTCAAAATAGAAACGTCTCGGATATCCTTCTACGAAATGATGGCAATACTTTCACTGATGTCTCTAAAGAATGGAATATTCCCGATGGAGGAAATGCAATGGGTGTAACAACTGGTGACTTTAATAATGATAGTCATCAAGATTTGTTCGTATACCGTTGGGGTCGTGTAAGCGGTAGAATATCCGATCTAATGTTACTAAACACTGGACATAAAACTTTCGAAACAACAACTATGCATGGAGCCAATGATGTTGGCGGACCTGGCAATGGTGATATGGGACAGGCTTTTGATTTTGATTTGGATGGACATATCGATTTATTGAATGGTAGTGAAGGAGGCGAATGGTATTTATACTCTAACCGAAGCGAGAGAATTGATAACTATGTTATCGTTAAGGTCGGATATTCTCCACAATCGAATATCGATCCTATATCAGCTGAAGTAATTGTAACAATCGCTGATAAGGAATACAGAAAAAGAGTTGGTTCAGCTGGTGAGGTATTTTCACAAAGCTTGATGAACTTTGTTCATTTCGGAGTTGGTCAGGCGCGTGAAATAGAACGAATTCAAATCAGATGGAGAAATGGTGAAGTGATTGAATTTAAAAATAAAATAGCCAACACAATTTACGATTCTGACAAGATGGATCCTAAAAGCTTATCTATTGAACCATTAGAAATTAGAAAAGGAACAAAAGCCGCTCTATCGCTTGTTATTAATCCTGAAAATGCGAATAATAATGTCCTTTGGTCATCAAGTGATGAAAAGATTATATCCGTAGATGAAAATGGGATTGTTGCAGCGAAGGGCTCAATAGATCAGACGGCAAGAGTTACGGTCACTAGTTTAGCCAATAATTTAACCGCATATTATGAAGTAAAGATTATTGAATGGAATCCTATACCAGTTCGCACGCTCTCTTTAAAATCAGAAAAAGAAAAATTATACGTAGGACAGCGTATAAAGCTTGACGTAACAGTTTTACCAAGCAATGCCGATGACTCAAATATTACTTATTCCTCAAACGATATTAATATCCTTACCGTAGATAAAGAAGGCTTAGTGACTGCGATCTCGCCCGGGACATCAACGATCAGAGCGGTTACAACAATTGACTCAGTGAATGCAGAAATTATATTTAATGTAGAGCCATTTATAGATCCTCATATTACGATCCTTAATAAAGAAAAATTCAAAAATCAAACACTTATGGTAAATGATACTTTTAATGTATCCGTTAATTATCATGCAGGTTCTGGTCAACGAGTTATTTCAGCGGATGAAGGAGGCGTGAGATTTTGGCTCCGGCATTTTAAAAGTAAATGGATTCCAGTAAAAGATATAGTACACATAAATAAAGATCCATTATACACTACTACTGGTAATGCTAATATGACTTTCTCTCTAAAAGGAATTACACCTACAAATAAATTATCTAATGGTCACTTCTATCAATTACGGGCAACTTTTACATCAAGCAATGGCAATATGTATAGTGATGGTGTTCTTCCGTTACAAATCATCGATAAGGAATAGAAATTATAAAATCGATAATTAAAATTGATCCGCATTGATTTACATTCTATTCTAAAACCATTCATCTAAGATGATGCTAAGACTAAATCGCTTTCTTCTTCACGGCACAAAAGGTAGGTTCAATTTGACATCCATTTTAAAGGGTATTAATTTTTTATTTTATAATTGTTACTTCTCCTATCTTAAGCACTTCATCTCCAAATATGGTTGTATAATTTATTCTATACGCATAAACTCCAGCGGCTACTGGTTGGTTCTTAAAAGTTCCATCCCAACCTTTACTAGGATCATTTGGAAAGACATTTTCTGTTTGAAATAATTTTGCACCCCATCGATCATAAATACTGATCTCATTAATCATTTGAATTTTATTATCCGATTGGATAAAAAAGATATCATTAAATCCATTTCCATCAGGAGAAAATATGTTTGGGAGATAAATGTTTTCTTTGATGTTTACCAACATTCGATAAGACAATTGGTATTCACAACCATTAAGATCAATAACTGTAGCAAATAAATTCGTACTAAAGTCACCGATAAATTCCACTTCAATACACTGAGGGTCTAAGCAAAATATAGAATCTTCTGGCGACCAGATCACTTCGATAATTTCAGAAGGATTTGATGTAGTCACTATAGATAATTCAGAGGACTGTCCATACTCTAGCATATTCTCTCCCATTATTTCATATTGAGACCCATTTGATTCTGGCATAATAAGTTGAGTCAAATATTCACAACCATCAGAATCAATTACCTGAACAGTATAATTACCAGGAGCTAGATTCATAAAACTTCCAGAAGTATTCGTTTCCTCCCCTACCGTATATGTATATGGATTTGAACCGCCTGTAACACCATCAATTAGAATTTGTCCATTTGTTTCACCTATACAAGGCGAATTAATAACCACTGAAATATCAGTTGGGATATTAGTGTTTTGAAAAACAACGACAGAATCTAAACTTATACATCCATTTAAAGAGTTAAGCACCTCGATGTAATACGTTCCAGGTAGATCAATGATAAGATTAAGTTCATCCGTTCCCGTGACAATATTTCCATTTGGTGTCGACCATTCATATTCTATCCCATTTCCAGTTTCAGAACCTAGACCAGATAGTTGAAGAGTTAAATCTGTACAACCTAAAGTCTTATCTGCACTAACTTGCACCAATGGGAAGTCTGAAATATCAACCACTGTAATAGTATCTTGATTGGTACAACCATTCGCTGAATCTACCAATTCTAGAATGTAAGATCCAGGAATACTTACCGCTAAATTATTCCCTGTTTCTCCATTCAGAGGAGCGCCATTAATATCCAGCCATTGATAGCTAATAGTCGTTCCCGTTTGTGAATTGTTAGCATCTATAACAACTTCAGAATTGATGCAACTAAGTTCTTCGGGTTCGACAATATCTACAAATGGATATCCAATATTATCTTCTATAATAATACTATCCATATTGGTACAACCCGTAATTATATCAATGGCTGTTAAGTAAACTATTCCACCAACGGACACTTCAATATTTTTAGCCATTATGGTCAAATCATCCGTAAACCATTCATATTCAACATTTACTTCATCATCCGTGCTCAAATTTACAGAACTGACAATACAGTTAATTTGATTCGATGGATCGGAATATATTATCGCTGACGGTTCATTGGTTCCATCAATCACTTCGACACCGTTTATCGGTGACGAACAATTATTATTGGAATCGACAACCTCTAAGAAATACATACCCGGAAGACCTGTTGTTAAATTAATATCCATACCTATGACCTGTCCACTTTGATTCGTCCAGATATATTCTATCCCATTGCCCGTTGTAGTATTAGGTCCACCCAATGTAACCATATCAACAAGGCAGGTAAGATTTGCCATTGCTCCTGGATCTGATACTGGAACGCCATTATCTACATCGACAGTAACAACATCACTCACTATGCATTGGTTGGCAAATGTTACTGTCAAGGTATAAATACCAGTTAGCCCAGTTTGAAAAACAAGATCATTCGAAACAACCATTCCACCTTCATCTGACCAAACGGGAGTCCCTAACTCACTAGATGAACCTGTCAGTGTCACCATCATTTCTGAACAACTAATTGTCTGGTTCGATCCGGCATCAACAGTTTGTATACAAGGGGAACAAGCTAATTGTGATACATTTAATGTAGTCATGCAACTACCAGAATCATCTATTATCTCTAAAGCAATCATAGTTCCATTTGAAGGTAATCCTGGAATATTAACCATCATTCCATATTCAAAAGGCCCCCAATTCATCATATTCCATGAGACCGAATAAACACTTCCTACCGGGATATTCATTCCTTCTACAATTAAGTTAGTGGAGAAGACATCATCTGATGAATCATCACTGGTTCCATTGTCCTCACAATCTCCAATAGTAAATGTATTGACAGAAATAAAACAAGCACAATCATTCACGGTAACTTCCATAGAAGTTGTAGCGGCGCATTGATTTATATCGGGAGTAAAATTATAAGTGAGCAATCCAGCGGCATCTGTCACAATCGATCCATCCCATGTTCCAGTAATCATATTCAAAGAAGTGCTAGGTAATATATCTGCCATATCTCCTATGCAATAAGGTCCTAATTGATCAAAAGATGGAACCACTAATTGATCGATTGATAATTGTACAAGCTCATTGGCAGAAGCGCAAGGTCCCTCCCCATCTGGATCATTTGTAGCCACTGTTAGCGTTACAGTCCCAGAAGATATATCTGCTGTTCCTGGTGTGTAAGTGGGTGTCAATGAGTTAGAATCGTCAAAAATACCGTCTCCTGAAGATCCCCAGGTGACCGTGGTTGCAGAACCACTAAGTAACGCAGTTAAACTTAAAGTTTCATCTTCACAAATCGGCATAATCGAGTTGATAGATACTATCGCTGGATCCATGCACGCACAATCATTCACGGTAACTTCCATAGAAGTTGTAGCGGCACATTGATTTGTATCGGGAGTAAAATTATATGTGAGCAATCCAGCGGCATCTGTCACAATCGGTCCATCCCATGTTCCTCCAATCATATTAAGTGAAGTCGTCGGTAATAAATCTGGTATGTCATCTATGCAATATGGACCTAACTGGCTGAAGCTAGGGAGAATTATTTCCGTAATTATTAATTGTATATCTGAAGCAATAGCAACACAAGGACCCATTCCATCAGGGTCATCAGTCATTACAGATAAGCTTACTATCCCTGTGCTTATATCTGTCGTCCCGGGTGTATAAATCGGGGTCAAGGAGGTTATATTGTCAAATGTCCCATCTCCCGCAGATGACCAGGTAACCGTTGTAGCAGAACCTCCCAGAACTGCAGTAAGACTTACTGTTTCGTTTTCACATATTGGCATGATCGAATTGATTGTTATAAATGCTGGATCCATGCACCCGCAGTCATTCACAACGATCTGCATGGTAGTCGATGAAGCGCATTGATTCGAATCAGGAGTAAACGTATACGTGATCATTCCAGCAGCAGACGTAGAAATTGGTCCATCCCACTCTCCTGTAATCATGTTAGTGGAAATCGTCGAGAATAAATCTCCAATATCATCAATGCAATAAGGCCCAAGTTGAGTAAAGCTTGGAACTGTTAATTGATTAATGACTAATTGTATATCAGTACTAGCGGCAGTACATGAGCCCATTCCATCTGGATCATCTGTGGTAACCGTTAGGTTTGACATACCACTTATAATATCTGTTGCCCCAGGAGTATAAATAGGATTTAAAATGTTGCTATTGTCAAAAAAGCCATCCCCTGAAGTTGTCCAAGAAACACTAGTAGCGGATCCACCTATCGTTGAGATCAAGGAAATGCTTTCTCCCTCACAAATAGAATTTATCGGTTCTATAAGAACCGTGGCAACTTCAAGTACATCAATATCCATCGAAGTAACAGAGGCACATTGATTAGCATCTGGCGTAAAGACGTAGTTTGTCATTCCAGCAACAGTTGTGGAGATTGTTGTATTCCACGATCCTATAATTACGGGAGTATTGGTTGAAGTCGTCGGTAATGGATCTGCTATATCACCAATACAATAAGGACCCAGACCATCAAAAGTTGGAATCGTAAATGCATTAATCATTAATATAACATCCGTACTAACTGCAGAGCATGGTCCCATGCCATCTGGATCATCCGTTGTCGCGGTGATTGTAACTGTACCATTGGCGATATCGGTAGATCCAGATGTATATATTGGTGAAATTGACGTAGCATTATCAAATGAACCGTCACCAGAAGTTGTCCATATTATCGTACTAGCTGGACCTCCTATGGTAGCATTCAAAGATAACAACTCATCTTCACAAATAGGAATAATAGGATCTATTGAGACTGACGCGGGATCCATACAGCCACAATCATTCACTGTAATAATCATTGTTGTGTTTGATGCACATTGAGTTGCATCTGGCGTAAAAGTATAGGTGGTCATACCCGCCGTGGCAGTCGAAATCATACCATCCCATATTCCGCTAATCGCTGGAAAATCAGAAGAATTCTGTGGTAATATATCTGCCGCATCACCAACACAATATGGCCCCAATTGTGTGAAGCTTGGGCTTACTGGTTGGTCGACAGTAACAGTGATCAATAATTCATCTTGACAACCATTAGCCATTCCAAGTATAGTATAAGTATTTGTAACCAGTGGTGTAACAATACTTGAAGTTAACTCATTAGTAGATGTAGCGGGAGAGGTACTATGAAATGTATAAATAGCTCCTGTGCTATTCGCATCAATAATATTAATTTCTGTCAAATCAAAATTATCTCCCTCGCATATCATTGGGTTATCCGTTGTTGATAAATCTGGTAATGGTAAAACATTAATGCTTACTGATGCTTCATCTGTGCACCCGTTGGCATCAGCCAAAACATAATAGGTAGTTGTTATTGACGGATTTACTATAGCACTTGGTAATTCGTTTGATAAATTAGCAGGGCTAGCCGAGTGAAATGTTATGCTTGCACTCGTAGTATTGGCATCATTAATGGTCAGGGAATTAAGATCAAAACTATCTCCAGAACAAATTGGGCTCGGATTAATCACTGAAATATCAGGACCAGCTGAAATGGAAATAATTTGTGTGTATTCATTTAATGTTCCTGAGCAGGGATGAACGAAAGACCATGTATATTCTACTGTTGCTCCCAAGTCTACTACTGCCGCACTGCTTGTAGTCCCCATAATATTACAATCCCCTACTAAAGAATTATCATAATTGATCGGGGATATAGGTGGTAATGGATCACCACAAGCTAAATTTATATTACTTGGTGGACTAAGAAATATTGGATCGTCAGAGGGATTAACTGTGATGTTTTGTGTTTCCGAACCGATTGCTCCGCAAGCATTTTCAAATGACCAAGTTCTTTCTATAGAATATCCACATGAATTAGGTGTTCCGATGATCATTTCTCCAACATACATTATGGTGTATGGTCCACATACTCCTGTTACCGTAGCATCGCCAGAGGTAGGATTAGTCGGTACGTTCTGACAATCTACTACTATATCTAAGGGAATATTTAAAGTCGCGTTGATATCTGGCTGATTCCAAGTATAGGTGATAACCACATCCATAGGGGCTGTTCCACAAATAGGAATATAACTCGCTGTCCATGTTTGTTCCCAAGTACAGCCACTAGTATTCATCGGCCCTGCTGTATTTACTGTCGCCGATGGCGATGATGCACAGGCGTCTACCACTGTAAAAACTGGTGCGGTTGGGGCTGATGTCAAACAGCCTAGATTTCCATCCGTTGCCGTTGTTGTTAATGATAAGCTTGCATCTGGTTCTGTCCAAGTGTAAGTAATCACCAAATCTGTTGGTGCTGTTCCACACGCAGGAGTATAACTTGCTGTCCATATCTGCTCCCATGAACAACCTCCTGTATTGGTCGGACCTGCGGTATTAACCATTGCCGATGGTGACGAGGCACAAGCATCTGTCACTGTAAATGTTGGTGCCGTTGGCGGAGGAGATGTTAAACAACCTTGATCTCCATCCGTCGCGGTTGTTGTAATGGATAAATCAGGATCTGGTAATGTATAGGTATAAGTTATAACCACATCCACAGGATCTGTTCCACAAGTAGACTCATAACTTGCTGTCCATGTTTGGGTATAATCACAACCTGTATTCATGGACCCCATTGTATTCACAATAGCTGTTTCGCCCGTAAGACATGGATCATCTACTACGAATAATGGGGCGGATGGAGCTTCGGTCAAACAACCATAATCACTATTTCCATCTGATCCCGGATTTAAGATTAATGTTACTGCATCTGGGGATTGTTGCCAAGTATAAGTAATTATTACGTCAGGTGGATTGGTTCCACAAGTTGCATTGTAGCTTGCTGTCCATGTTTGGGTATAACTACAGTCCACATTTGTAGGTCCTACTGTGGTAATCGTTGCCATCTCTCCGGTTACACAAGGATCATCAACCAAGAAAAGTGGACTGGCTGGTGCGCTAAGCACACAACCGTAGTCTGTATTGTTACCATCAGATCCTGAGTCTAATTCTAAAATTGTAGTATAAGGCGTTTCTTGCCACGTAAATGTTATGACTTCATCCATAGGAGCCATTCCACAAACGGGAGTATAACTTGCGGTCCAAGTTTGAGAATAATCACAGACTGTATTTGTAGGGCCATCAGTGTTTACGGTTGGAGTAGGTAAAGAACCACATGGATCAGTTACAGTAAAACTTGGTGCTGGAGGCGCTGATGATAAACATCCCTTATCGCCACTCATGTCATTATTATTGATTGAGACAGAATTAGCATTTAAACTCGATATGGTAACATCACAATCATTACAATCTGTGGAAGCGGGATCCATATCACAGTCATAGTCATTCGTTGGACCAGCATGAATTGTAACATTAGTATTCCAAAAAGTATTTTCTCCCGAACTGTATAGAATTCTTACTTGAATAAAATGATGCGCTGGAAGTACGCAGGGACCACTATAATCATGATGATCACCGCAGACAGGTGCATTGGCTGGAATAGTATAATTTTCGTTGAAAACTCCACTGAAATTTACGAAAACCTGCGGAACTGGATCTCCATATGCAAAAGTCCAATCGGGATTAAATACCTGATAAGTTATCCATGCGTTGGTCACTCCTACAGGATCATAAGTTCCCTGTATATTTATCATCTGATTAGGTGTATAATAATCTGGGCAACCCGGGAACACGGTGCAAGAAACTGGATTGAGTGTACCATCAAAAGAAGTGACCAAAACTGACCCTGCATTACACTGAGCTAAAATTCTTTCCGAATTTATTGTCAATAAGAAAATCGTAAAGCATACAACTTGAAAGATTTTTTTAGACATATTATGGGTGTTGCATTTATTTAATTTAGTTCATAGATCCTTCAGATTAATTCAGAAACCGTACAATTTTAATTTTGCTTAAAAGCGTTCTTTAAGTTCTCATTAATCATTGAAAACTAAAGGCTTAGCTGCTAGACAAAAACTGAACAGATAAGGAAATAAAAGCGTATATTATTACAGTTGACTATAAACTCACCAATCAACTGAATACTAGCCAATTATAAAGGCATTTACACTGATCTGCAGTATGCAAGATGATTTTTCAATTAAAATCTGGCTTAGCTATATCTTTAATACACAACATTGGAAGATATCGTTTATTTAGTGGGAAAATCATAAAGTTTATTGGATTTCAAGCTAGTTAAAAGCATTTCCTCCCCATTTCTCCAGCGAACAATGACCTTTTTGATTTCCGTTGATTTACCCACACCAAAATGCACTGAATTCAGTAAACTTTGGGAATGAATCTCTCCTGCTGATCCAACCCTTTTTCGATAAGTTAAATCTTCCGTTTCCACCATCACAATTGCTGAATATGGGTCAACGTTTCCGTTAGGACTATATCCAACTCTTATTAAAATGTAGTTATTCTCACTTCCTTTATTTCCATATAAATTCCATTTTCCATTATCGTCGCTTCCACTTAATATATCCACGTCCCCATCTAACTCAAAATCAAAGGCTTGTCCCATATCCCCATGACCATTATCATTTAAATCTCTAACTGTATGTGACGTGGCAATGTCAAATTTCCCATTCCCTGAGTTGATCATAAGCCAATCGGTTACTCTCGATCTTAAAAACCCAAACCGGTAAACATATAAATCCTGATTACCATCATTATTAAAATCTCCTGTAGTCACACCCCAGTGATTTCCTCCTTTGGGTATATTCCATTGTTGAGAAACATCGATAAAACGATCATTTTCATTTTTCAACAATATATCTTGAACATTGTGATTTTGAGCTTGCCAACCAACGGGTCTAATTTCTTTTATTCCGTCCATCGAAAGTCGAATCCCCCAATAGACCGGCTGAGAACGTACCAATTCCATTTTCCATTTTTCCTCTCCGAGGTAACCCAAGTACCATCCATTATCTAATCTTTCGGTCGGCCATCCTTCTGCCATTGTTGGTGTAATGCGAATACTCTCTCTTAAACTAGAGGTATCATTTATGGTGATTTCATTTTTCAATTGGAAAGTGTCTTTATGGCTCCCTAAATGGAAAGGAAAATTTCCGTCATAAGTTCCTCGTGTCCATAAAAACTGATGTGATAAAATAACATCTTTCGCTGCCTCAAATTCAAAACTAGTAACTGCCTTATTACCCTCATCTCTTATATCTACCCGACCAAGCGCTCTGCTAAAATCTAAGGATTTGTTTGCCATCTGATAATGTGTTTTACCACGAGCTAAATAAAGGTCTAGATCCCCATCATTATCAATATCTATATCGGTTATCGCATTGATATAATTTATTTCGTCGTCAATATCTGCTAACCATTGTTTGCTTACTTCCGTAAAGGTAAAATCCCCATTTCCTATCCAAATTGAAAGTGGTGTATATAATATCAAATCATCAATTTGATCTTTATTGAGATCTGTCACCAAAACACGTTCTGCCTTAGCATGTTCAATACTGGCAATTCTTTTAGTTTTAAATTCTCCATTTCCTATATTCTCATAAAAAAGATGCTGAATGCTATCTTTGGAGTTCATGCCTTCTGCATTTATGGCGATCAAATCCAAATCCCCATCTAGATCCAAATCCATCCATCGCACAGAGCGTCCTCTTGCACCTGAAACGATCCCCACTTCCTCAGCAACTAGATTAAATTCACCATTTTCATTCATTAAAAAATAGGGTGGTTTTGGTGCTAATCCATTTCCGCCGCCGATAGAATTAACAATGTCTAAATCGCCATCATTATCAAAATCCCCGGCCGCTGTTCCATGGAAATCTGCATTGAAATTAAATAATTCTTGTTCAACTAATTTACCTCTTTCTTTCTGTAAGAAAAGTTGAGTAGGTACCCTATCATGATTATTGAGAATCAAATCATAATATCCATTATTATCGATATCTGCAATTGTGGGTCCTCCATACTTCCAAGTAGATTGGGTTACTAAGCCAACATCTTTTGAAATGTCACTGAACTCAGGAAATTCAATATTATTAATGTCTGAAAATTCAATCTTATTGATATTTAACTTACCACCCCTTTTACTCCAGACTAAATTCCTAACACCCGTTTTCTCAAAATCCACTAGAATATCAAAGACAAACCTACCTTTACTTGGTACATCAATATTGTCCAATAAAATATTCTCATTTTCTAATAAACTTATCTTTGAATGACCTTCAAGGCTTTCTAGTTCTATGTGGAGTCTTTTTAAGAGAGAACCTTCTACTTCATATTTAAAACTAACTGGGTCAATATCCAATTGAATTGGGAAAGAAATCAAATCAGTAATTAGCTTAGAACATGAAAACCAAACGAATACTGTAAGACAAAAAAGAAATATTTTTTTCATGTTCCTAATTGTATTCATTTTATTTAATGCTTAAATCAATTCTTTGTAATATGCTTAGAACTGATCACTCAAACGAGAATAAAAAGTTCAAGTTATTCTTACTTCCTCTGTGGTTCACTAACGCTATTCTTCTCAATAAATTAAAAGATTATTTAGCGCTCATATAAGGTCTCCTTAGATCATTCGATAAAATTTAATTCTTAACAAAAGAAGAAATATAGGTCTGTTCAGATACAAGCCTGAGCAGATAAAAACCTCTGGGAACTTGATTAATGTCCAATTGGATAATTGAAGAACTATTGGAGATATTTTTTACTTCAGTTATTTCTCCTGTAATGGAAATTAATTCTATTGTAAAGTCAGATTTTAAATCTGTATTTTCGATATTAAGTAGGGTTTGAGCAGGATTAGGATATACTTTTATTTCATTTACGTTAAGGTGATTTACACTCGTTGAATTAACTAAATTAATGGGATAAATACCATAATCAAAATCATCTCCGCCAGAATTTTGGAAAGTCACATATAGAAAATACCAGTTATCCTTAGATATTTCACTTGTAGCAGGAACCCCTCCCAAAGAAATAGAGGCAGTTGCTGTTCCGGATTCTTGACCAATGACCGAAGCATCATTAGCTATATAATCTTTGACTACATTCCATCCGGGTGAAATTTCTCGTAACCAGAATTTAACACCGCCTTGTCCACCGTCGACAAGAGTATTTCCACTGCCAGCATGAAAATTAGCGCTAACCAAAAGATCGCCACCCACTTGATAGTTAGAATTTAGTATCGAAAATTCATTCACAAATTCTAAACTTGGAGCGATTCCATTTACAATTACAGTTGCGGTATCACGCTTGTTATTTTCATTGGTAGTGACTACGATTTTTGCAATTCCTTCCGTAATTGTCGTCACTAATCCATTGTTATCAACAGTGGCAATGTCCAAGTTCAAAGATTCCCATGTAACCGATAAATCAAGTGCATTATTCGGAATAATATTCGCCGTCAAGGAAAATGAACTTTCAGGAAAAACCTCTACTTCTGATGGATTAATAATAACATCAGTCACTGGACCTACGGTCCCAGAAATTGGTTTGTATACTCTGATCCAATCTATTTGAAAAGTATTATCATCATCATTTAATAACTCATCTGCTGTTGGGGATAATCCCGATAATGCTCTCCAATCTTGATCTTCTGTATTGAGAATAATGTCCATAGGTTTACTCAATCCTGTCCGTGTGTCATCTGCTGGGTTGCCTGGATCAATCGAATTGGTAAAGAACACTGGATCGATTTGATCCATACCAGACCGTGTTCTTACTAACTCACCATCTACATAATACTTTAAATTAACAGAATCAATCCAATAGACTCCGATTGTATGATAGTCATTACGCCAAACAGTAGAGCCATCCGTATAAAAACTCCCTTCATCACTTGGCTGCCAATCCTGAAATGGGTCCCTAATAAATACGTGATGACTAAGGTGTAATCTTTCACCAGAAAACCACTCATTATTCCAACGATCGCCTCCATAAGCTTCACAAATATCGATTTCTTGCGTATCGTCCGCACTCAAGAGCCATACATTTGAGGCCAAAACAGAGTTCATGATTTTCACACTAGATTCAATATAAACAGGATAAATCACTTGATTTACTGAGGTCGCACAACCAAGATAAGTCACTGGGAGTGTTTGTCCATCAACTATAACGGTTTGGCCTTTGGGTCTACTTGTGGTTATTTTAAATTTTCCATCTTCAACTTTCACATGATCTCGTTTCCAAATTGTAGGTTTTGGACCTGTCCAAGCATTATGATAAAAATTTGTCCATTTACCATCAAAAGTCGCCGCCCAAGGTACGGGAGGTGCATCGTAATTAAAATCGTCCGAAACATCTAACTGCAGATCCCACACCATTCCAGAACCAGGGCTAGGTCCTATCTCAACATTGTCCCAATCATACTGACCATAAGCATATGTCAAAGTGCAAATTAACAATACAAATAAGATCCATTTTTTCATCTCTGCAAATTTCTTTATATGAATAAATTGAATGATGTATTAGAAAAGAAGTCATCATCGCTAAAATAATGACCTCTTAACTAAACTAGGACTTACAACAATGAAATTTATTTAGTACATATAATCCAAAATACACTTCACCTAAAATTGATTATTCTATTGCTTAATTATCTTTTGAATAATATCCTTTCCCACCGAGGTAAGCTTTACAAAATAAGCACCTGACTCTAAATTAGATAGATCCAAATCTAAGGTATTACCATGATTTGTTGGATTAATACTTTTAATAATAACAATACGACCAGTTATATCTAAAATTGAAATATTTAGCACATCGTCCTTAAAATTGTTTAACTGCACATTCAATCTATCGTTTACAGGATTGGGATAAATTTCGATTCCTGAATCGAAATGGCTAAAATTGCTTTCTATAAAAATGATATCACTATACTCAGATGAACCATCATAATCAACTTGAACCAGTCGATAAAAAGCATCTGTTGAAGGGTTTTTGTCCACAAAGTCATATTCTTGGCTAGAGTAAGTATTTCCACTACCCTCAACTTTTCCAATTAATTCGAAATTTCTCCCGTTTTTAGAGCGTTCTACGTTAAAATGACTGTTGTTTATTTCTGAAGCTGTTTGCCAATTAAGTAGATTATTTTTATTCTTCCTCTCACCAGTGAAACTAGCGAAATCTACAGGAAGTGTTGGACAATCCAAGTTAAAATAAAATTGACATTGTCCAATATTCATACCATTACTGAATAAAGTAAATTGAATATAATTAAACGTCATACCTTCTCCAACAGCACAAGCAGCTACGATATCAAAATCAAAGGTAAAGGTTTGACCATCACCTGTAGGAACAGGTCCAAAGAATTGTGGTCCATTCGATGTAGCAAAAGTAGCAAAGTCATCAGTTGTTACATGTTGAGCTTGTAAGTTGCCAGGACCGTTTGCCATATCAATATCAATCACCACAGATACGGAAGTAGTGTTTTCATCAAGTGTTATTATAGGCATTACACTACCACAAGGATTTGCTGCAATTCCATCAACGGAAACTATGGTTAGCTGTGCAATGGAAACAGTATGAAAAGCAAAGTAAAAAAGACCAAATAATATTAAATTGTAATAATTTTTCATATTAATTAAAGGTTTAGTTAGTTTATTTTTATAAAAGAGTGTCTTAATAACTAAAAATATGCTTACGATAAGCATTACCCTAAAAAAACTCCTAGACAAAACTTAGACAATCTTTTTATTTGGTTAAATCTTTCAATACTAATGGAATATTTTAACATATAAATTGTTTCCAGAATATTCCTTTTTCGCACTTAGGACCTTATGATGATAACATTAAATACACTCAATTATCTTACAAACCAATTTAAAAATGGATAGAAAGCGCTATTTTTCTGCTAAATCATTATACTTTAGTGTTTTATGTCTACTTATTGAGATGAAGAAGACCGATAGAAGTAACCCTTTTCCTATCCTTAAGATATGAGCACATAAATGAGACTTTAACACTTAAAATTGTCTATCAGTAAAAATGTATTGCTTCTGAAGTCTGTTGGTTTCAATACATGTATATTTATTGTGCATCTTGAAAATCTATTAGTTTCGAAAAATTAACTCATTTTGTATTATTAATCATATACTCTAAAAAAAGTTATAATGAATTTAAAAAGAATGTTTCTATTTGTTTTTCCTGTAATGATGCTTTTATGCTCTTGTAGTGAAGATCAGCCTATAATTACGGAACAAGAGCAAGAGCCAATTTTAAATCCATTTGAAAATCTAGACCCCAATTTCCCATCTTTCACCTCAATAGACGATAATACGCCAGAAGGCATGATTTGGGAAAAAGTAGAAGCATTATCTGATGAGTTTGAAGTATGGGATGAAGATAAATGGTTTAAGCCACTCTGGAATTATGGCGTACCAGTTCAAATGAGAGCTGAAAATTCAGGTATCAACGATGGTAATTTGTGGATAAAAGCTACTCTTGATGAAGGTTCTGAGCGATGGTTTGAAACATCTAGAGTGCAATCTAGAACTCAGATTAACTATCCAATGTACACTGAAAGTCGCATCAAAACAGCGCATATTTCTGCATACAATACATTTTGGCTAAACAATGGCGATATCAACAATCGAGATGAGATAGATGTAATAGAAAACAATTCTAAACCATCATGTAACTGCCAACCTAGTTTTCCATGGCAGATGAATTCTCAATATTTTCATGTGGTGAATGGCGACACGAAACGCAATAAAGGAAATTTTGATAATAGAGTGCTTTCTGATAATAATCCATTAAAAGGTGTCCAATGGAATGAAGAATATCACATAGTAGGTGTTTGGTGGAAAAACGCAACAGACATTCAATTCTACTTAGATGGCGAGCCTGCTGGTAATGTAGTTTCTGAAAGAGATTTTACAAGAGATTTAAATATCATCTGGGATTTATGGACAATAGATGAAGATTGGTCAGGTGGTATTGCCCTTAAATCTGATTTATCCGATAATACTAATAATACGATGAAAATTGATTGGGTGAGAACTTGGAAGTTACAATAGCTTCTTATCTATTAAAATCTAAACTGATGAGCATATTAATTAATTATTAGGATAGAATTCTCTAAAATTGATTTTAATATTTGTGAAAAGAAAAGAATCATAAATTAAATTAGGCTCTATTTAGCATTGAGCCTTAAATTATCTTTGATTTATGTTACTGAAGAATCTCTGAATTCGTAATATCATTTTACAAATAGATAATACAAATTTAATTCATCCCTGTGGGTAAGCCATCTTCTAGATGGCGGCGGCATGATGTGAATACTGTTTAATAGTCTGTACCGTTGATCCAAAACACTATTCTCCTTCCTATTATCTTTACATTTTAATAATAAACTCTTAGGTCAGAATGTTGCCACTATAAGTTTATAAAAAGTCAAGGCTGCATCCTAAAAAAAATGCAGCCTTGAAAAATACGAAAGGTATATTTTTTACTGCTTAATAAATTTCACTGTCTCACGAATGCTATTGTCTTGAATAGAAAGGTAATAAACACCAGCAGGTAGATCAGCTACAGAAAGTTGATTTATACCTGTAGACATATCCAAAGTTTGTGATATTAGTACCTGTCCCGTTTGATTTAAGACATTGACATCAATATTATCTCCTCTAAAAACAACATTAATAAAATCGCTTGAAACAAGAGATGGATAAACAGTTAATTTCTCATCATTTTCAAAGGACACTGTAAGAATTTCACTATATTCTAAAACGCCATCATATGAAACTGATGCCAAGCGGTAGTAATTAATACCATTACGTGGATCCTTGTGCATAAATTCATATTCAGTTGCTTCATAAGTATTGCCATTGCCATTAACTTTACCAATAGCATTAAAGTTTCTGCCATCAGTACTATGCTCTAATAGGAAATGGTCATTATTGATTTCAGTTGCGGTAGTCCAAAGTAATTTGACTTCTTTATTTCTTGGAGAAGCTTTAAAACTGGCTAACTCTACAGGTAAAGATGGATTTCCTGCACTTGTTCCCACAGCAGTTCCCCCACTAAAGCCAGCAACTTTAAATTCAAAATATTTAGCATTAATATTAGAAGGCATTGCATGATAGGTAAAGATACTTGTAGAAGGGATAGTTCCATGTGTTAACATTTGTACATCGCCTGGTGCCAAATTTGGTATATCCCAAGCAAATTCACCACTTGTAACCTTATATAATTCTAATTCAGATTCATCAACTAAGGCCGTTCCTCCGTTTGCTGTAATTGTTGCATTCATCGCAGCAAACTCTGCTGGAGTATAGTAAAAACGAACACCTACATCGGCCGCTAGAGCATTTGGCCAGTTAAAATCCCAGATTCGGGTAAAACGTCCAGATCCTCCTGCTGGATTATCAATAAATGTGCTTGAATTATTAGCATGCCATTGAGTTGATGCTCCAGGTGGGGGATTTACAACTGCTCTATTATATTGCAAAAAATTATTAAATTCTTCAATGCCCAACATGATATAATCATCACTAAAATCTGTTGGCGTATTATTTACATCATTCCAAAATGTAAGCCATCCCGTTTGTTGGTTACGGACTTTATCAGTGGCGATAGTTGCATCAGAACCAAGAGGTAATACATTAATATTTCTAACTTCATGATGTGTCGGTAAACCTCCGCTCATTGCAGAAGGACACGCCCCGAAGGATTCGTGAACATTAATAGGATCAAGCGCAACGTTTAAAAAACGATTTGCCCATCCAGCTGATCCATTTGTCCGGACTGGACAATTAGCGCATGGATTAGTAGGCCAGGAATTTGCACATGGAGCACCACCTGGGTTAGCCGTTTGAAAAGCACTTAATACATCTTCCCAATTTCCCATATGATCAGCGTAACGGTAAAATATTAGGGAATTTTCAGGTACACAAACGGACGCTTGATACCAACCATCACCGCCTGGAGCCATGAAACTTTCTGAATCATACATAAATACAATATTATCATAAGTACCATCAATATCCGTATCGACCATAACTCTCGGAGTTTGTCCTGTTGTCCCTGTGTATTCTAAGTTAAAGAATATTTCCACCTCGTTAGCAGGACAGTGTTGGGCTGTTAATGAATTATTGCTGTAAGAAGAGAAAAGTAATACTAATAGAAATGTGTAAAAAGTGCTTATTAAATTTTTAATCATATTTGTAAATTAAACTTGTTAGTTAATAGCTTGGAATTATGTGTTTCATGATATATTCCCTAATACTAGGATGAACTAAATTTGCTCTCAAATAAAGCCATTATTATAAAATATTGGCTTTTATTGCTCTTGACAAAATATAGACAAGCCAAATCTTATTACATGGCATTTATTCACTACTCAATAATTAGTTTTCGATATATTATATTGTTAGTATTATCTAACTGAACTAAATAGGTGCCTCTTACTAATTCAGAGAAATCAAAGTTTAACTGGTTATTGCCCTCTGAAACAGACATAATATGCTGATTGATCATATTTCCATTAGTATTATAAACAGCAATATTTAAATCTTTAGCACTTGTGGCTAAATAATCTAGTTTAACAAGTCCTACATGAGTAGGATTTGGATAAAAATCTCCTATTTCTAGACCTTCATTTCTAAAATTCACTCCGATGATGTTGCTGTACTCTGAATTTCCGTCAAAATCAAATTGTTTAAGACGATAATAATTCTTACCAGAGAAAGGATTTTTGTCTAGGAAATCATACGCATTCCTAATTGAACTTGTTCCTTTTCCTGCCACTTCTCCGATCTTTTTAAAATCAATTGCATTATTACTTCTTTCTATTACAAATTTATCATTATTGATTTCCTCCTGAGTTTTCCAGTTTAGTTGTACCCCCCACCCCTTTATATAACCAGAAAAGTCTAAGAGATCTACAGGTAACACTGGCGATGCCTTGAGCACTTGATTAACATCCTCATCTTCGAAGCTTATAGTTTCACCATTACGCCATTTAATCTCGGCAGAGGTAATAATATTATCTTGACATAATCCAAAATGAACCCTATTTAATACACTTTGGGAATGTGATTCTCCTGCTGAACCAACTCTTTTTACATAAGTTCCAGAAGCAGTTGTAACCGTAACAACCGCAGAGATTGCATCTACATTTGAAATTGGTGCATATCCTACGTCCACAATAACATAGTTGTTATTATTATTGTCTCCGGTATTATGATATAGATGCCAAAGACCATATTCATCATCACCATTAAGAATATCTACATTACCATCGGAATCATAGTCAAATGCTTGTCCCATATCGCCATGGTCGGAAGTGCCTGTACTTTTGGCTGTATGTGTAGTGGTTACCTCAAAAGAACCTTGCCCTGTGTTCAATAATAAATAATCGGCAATACGATTTTTTAAATAACCAAAACGATAAACATATAGATCTTCGAAGCAGTCATTGTTAAAATCACCTTTGGTTACCCCCCAATGATTTCCTCCAGTTGGGATATTCCATTGGGTTGAAACATTACTAAAAGAAGATCCATTATTTTGTAATAAAATATCTTGTTGATTACGATTATTCGGTGTCCAACCCGTAGGGGTAAATGTGCATAATCCATCCAATGAAAAATGAATAGACCAATAGATATCTGTATTTTTAACCAATTCAACTTGCCAAACACCATTACCAACATGACCTATATACATTCCATTTTGAGTTCGATTAGTCGGCCATCCACTTGCCATCGCTTGCGTAATTGGGAGCGTTGAGTTTACGTCAGCCAATACATGTTGTTGCATCGCGCTACCTAAAAATATAGGAAAACCTCCCATATAAGAATTCCGAATTACATAATCTAATTCTGAAAGGGTAATAGAACCGCCTGCATTAAAAGTAAAAGGCAGCGTACCTTGACTACCAGACACCCTTACGTCTAAAAGTTGCGTTGCTGGATAAAAATCAACAGAGTTATTTTCAGCCACAGCAAAATAGTACTCACCTTGCGCTAAATAGATATCCAAGTCACCATCATTATCCATATCTATATCTACTGCAGCTGTTGTTCCATAGTTGTTTATCAAACCACTTGGCAACCATGAAGAAGATACATCAGTAAATGTAAAATCACCGTTTCCACGCCATATTGTTAGGGGTGAAAGAAAGATTGCATCATCTATTTGATCCCCATCAATGTCGGTAATTAAGAGTTTTTCTGTCCCATCTGTTTCTATACCGGGTATATTTTTAATTTGGAAAGTCCCATTTCCCATGTTCTCGTAAAAAAGATGTTGTTCGCCGTTACTTCCGTTACTACCCGCAGCATTGATCAACATTAAATCTAGGTCGCCATCATTATCCATATCTGACCAGCGTGGAGACCGACCTCGTGCACCCGCAGTGATTCCCACACTAGTTTGTACCTGCGTCAAAACTCCCCCATCATTACGATACAAAATCGGTGGTGTCGGATTTGTTCCATTGCCACCTCCAATGGTCATTAACAAATCTAAATCTCCATCGTTGTCATAGTCTCCAGGAGCAGAGCCGTGCAAATCCATTAAATCAAATAATGACAAATCAGGATTTTGCTTAGTAAAAGTGCCTCCCGCACTACCCCAATAAAGTTTACTTGGGGAGTCATTGTGATTGTTTAAAACGAGGTCATAACTACCATCATTATTAAGATCGGCAATACTTGGTCCTCCGTATTTCAAACTTGTTTGATCAACAATTCCTACGCTATTGGTCACATTAATAAAAGTTGGATAATCAACTCCAGAATAGTTCGAAAAAGAAAGACTTTGAACAGCAATATCACTACCGGTTGCTTCTAATTTGAGTTGAACATTCCCAGATTGCGGAAATTCTACGAGTTTATTTAAAGTATATGTTCCAGCAGCTGGAACATCAATATTATCTGCAATAATTATGTTATTAGCATATATTGAAAAGTTGGCATAATTTCCAGATGTAGTGAGTTGAAGGTCCAATTTCTTAAGTAATCCTCCAGTAACATTATAGTTCATGAATTCGGGTGTGCTTATACCCACAGTTCCTGGTATTGCAAAGGGTCCGACAGAGGTCGTAGGAGAAGTGTATAATTCATCGACAAAATAAGTATCGCCAGATCCTACTGAACCATTATTAAAATGAATTCTGGTATTGGTAATCCATCCATTGGGATTATTTATTGTTGCATTCGGATCATTTCCTGAAAAATCAAATTCTATTTCAGTCCAAGTGTTTAAAGTTGTTGTAACCGTTTTTGACATGGAGAAATGAGGAGTGGCTCCCGTTCCTAGCTCTAACAATATATCAAAGGTGGTTTGATCTTCAGAGTAAACCATAAAGCTCACATATTGATTTGTCACTAGATTATAACCTGTTGTCGCTGTTGCTCCACTAAAAGCCAGTTGAAGAGAATTTCCTTGATTCGAACCTACTGTTTCTACATATTTGACATAATTTGGGGTATTATTTATTCCACATTGAACACTATTAGTTTCTAAGCTTACTATCGGAACGTTTGGATCATTGATCCATTCTGCTGTTGCGAGACAATCAGGTTTAGGCGGCATCAATCCATTGTCTTCAAAATCTACAATAGCTATTTGTGCAGAAATAGAAATGGCCAAACAAATAAAAAAAAAGAGTAATAATATTCTCATGACAGCTTTGTTTAGTTAAAAATAAGGGTTCAGTTAATTCTCAAATTAGCCAAATTGACATGTTTTTCTTAAAGGGTAACATAGATAAAATATAGACACTTAAGCATTATGTACGTATAGCTCTGTTAATTAAATATTCAGCTGTTCTAAGAGTTTATATTTTACCATGTGGGCAATCTACTCATTAAGCATTTAAATGTTTTTAATTTCTAAATATTCTGAGCAGATTAATAGATCAAGCTATTTAAGTGATTTATCAGATTGTAAAACGGAGATTAAATTTAAAGTTCATTTAATTGTCTGGCAGCCATTTCCGCTGTGATATCCCTTTGAGGATTAGCAAACATTTCATATCCTACCATGAATTTCTTAACCGTTGCAGATCTTAATAAAGGAGGATAAAAAAGCATATGAAAATGCCAGAATTCATTGGCTTTTCCATTGGTTGGTGCTTGATGAATACCCGACGAATAAGGGAAAGATGTCTTAAATAGCAAATCATATTTAGTTGTTACAATTTTGATGATTTTAGCAAAATCTATTTGTTCCTCATATGTCAATAAGGAAATATCTCTAGTATTCCTTTTGGGAATGATCATAACCTCATAAGGCCAAACAGCCCAAAATGGAACTAATGCTACAAAATGATCTGTAATACAAACGATTCTTTCATTCGTTTCAAGCTCTTGCTCTAAATAGGCTCCTAATAGCGACGTTTTATTTTCATCCCAAAATTGTTTTTGATGCAATGATTTTTTGATGACTTCATTTGGAATTGAATGCTGCGCCCATATTTGACCATGAGGGTGAGGATTACTACATCCCATGATCGCTCCTTTGTTTTCAAATATTTGGACATGATTTATATAATCTCTACTGCCCAATGATTTATATTCATTTTGCCAAAGCTGTACTACAGCGTGTATATCGGAAATTTCCATATCCGCTAGCGTAAGAGAATGGTTTGGTGAAAAGCAGATAACTCTACATTCTCCTCTCTCTCCTTCAGACTTTAATAAACCGACATAATTATTCATATCACTAGTATCTGGTTGAAGTGCACCAAAGTCATTAGTAAAAGCATATGTGCTTGAATATTTTGGATTGATCGCTCCGCTTGTTCTAGAATTCCCTGGACATAAATAACAGGTGGAGTCATATGCTTGTCTATCTATGGGAGCAATATTTTCTTCTTTTCCTTGCCACGGTCTTTTTGTTCGATGTGGGGAAACGAGAATCCATTCTCCTGTTAATATATTGAATCTACGGTGTGGATCTTTTGAAAAGTTAAGTGACATAGATTGATATTGTAGAATTAATTACTAATTATTTGTGCTCCGTTTTCAATTGATACATAGTAAGGTGAGAGTTCTCTTTGAAAAGCTTTCTGATAGGCTTCACTTGCTAGAGTGATGAATTGTTCAGAGTTTTCTTTTCTAATCAGGTTTAATGTGCAGCCACCAAATCCTCCACCCATCATTCGACTTCCTAAGATATATTTTTTATCTCTTGTCAAGTCAACTAAATAATCTAACTCCGTACAGCTCACTTCAAAATTATTTTGTAAACTAAAATGTGATTGATAGATAAGTTGACCAAGTTGCTCAAAATCACTTTTCACAAGCGCTTCAGTGGCCAATAAGACTCTGGCATTTTCGCTTACAATATGATGACATCTTCTATAAATATGATCAGGCATTGTAGAAGCAAATGGTCGTAACATTTCAATGGAGACATCTCGAAGTTTTGTTACATCAGGAAATTTATCTTTTAAAAGAAGAACACCTTGTTCACATTCCTTTCGTCGGGTGTTGTATTCAGAGGATGCAAGTTCGTGAGAGACATTAGTATTTAATAATAGTAGTTGATATTCTCCAAGTTCTAAAGGGAAGTATTCAAATTTCAAGGTTCTACAGTCCAGAAAAATGACATGATCCTTTTTACCCATAACACTAGCAAATTGATCCATAATTCCGCATTTGATTCCTACAAAATTATGTTCAGCCATTTGACTAGCTTTTATGATCTGCCATTGATCCAACCCTAAATTAAAGAGCTCGTTGAGACCAAACGCCAGGCTACACTCTAAAGCAGCTGAAGAACTCATACCGCTTCCGATAGGAACATCACCACTAAATTCGCCATCAAACCCTTCTAATTTGGCCCCAATATTTTGTAACTCGTGAACAACACCCATGACATAGTTTTCCCAACCATTTTTGATCGGATTAAAATTGTCAAGCTCAAATGAAAATGAATTTCCCATGTTAATGGAATTGAATGTTACTCTTTTAACGGATCCGTTTTTACTCAATTTAAAAACAGAAGTTTTGTTAATCGCCGCAGGCAAGACATAACCATCATTATAATCGGTATGTTCACCAATAATATTGATTCGTCCAGGAGCTTGTGATATGATTGTTTTCTTTTTCATTTTTATCGATGGTCATAAGCCTTTCCAATTTTCTATGGAAAGAAAATTATTCATTATTTCTTATTAGCGATTAATTCAGCAACAGAAATCATTTTATGATCTATACGGTATGCATATTTGCCTACGTTTTCCTTTATGATTACATCTATTCCTTCTATTAAATTAGAGCTAAAATAAATTACTTCGTCCTTATCTATTAAATATCCTTTTGGCATGAAATTTTTAGTTTTAGATCGAGTATAAAAAGTAAACTATAATTTTCTTACTTTCTTTTCCCAAGCCCATGAAGATGCAGTCATATCATCTAAAGATAGTTTAGCTTTCCATCCTAATTCATGATTTGCAAGATCAGTAGCAGCATACATTTGTTCCACATCACCTGTACGTCTTTCGACGAATCTATAAGCTAGTTTTTGACCACTTGTTTTTTCAAAAGATTGAATGACTTCCAGTACTGAGCTACCTTTTCCCGTTCCCAAATTGAATATTTCAAAATTTGATTTTTGCTCTTTATTTAATAGACGTTCTACTGTTATAACATGAGCATCTGCAAGATCAACAACATGAATATAGTCTCTAATCGCAGTGCCATCTGGGGTATTGTAATCATTGCCATATACAAATAGTTCTTTGCGAAGTCCAGCAGCTGTTTGGGTTATAAAAGGCATAAGATTATTTGGAATTCCATTTGGTAATTCACCAATATTTCCAGAAGAGTGAGCACCTATAGGATTGAAATATCTTAATGAAACAGCATGGAAGTCAAGCATAGCTTTTGCGGTGTCTTCTATAATATTTTCTCCTATTTTTTTGGTATTTCCATACGGTGAGATTGCTGGTTTTGTCTGATGTTGTTCTGTTAATGGAAGGCTATCTGGTACACCATATACCGTGGCAGATGATGAAAAGACCAGATTAAGGATTTTATTATTGTTCATTGCATGAATGAGATTCAAGAGTGCCAATAAATTGTTTCTGTAATATTCAATGGGTTTTTCACAGGATTCTCCAACTGCTTTTAAAGCGGCGAAATGAATTACAGCATCAGCTTCATGATGAATTTTAAAAAAAGAATTTAATTTATCAGTATCGGTCATGTCCAATTGACAAAATTCTGGACGAATTCCCGTTATTGCTTCGATGCCTTTTAGCGTATCAATACTAGAATTCACTAAGTTGTCAATTATAATGACTTTAAAGCCTTTATTGATTAAAGCAACTGCGGTGTGCGAACCAATGTATCCTAATCCACCTGTTACAATTATTTTGCGCATCATCGTTTCAATTAATTCATAAGAGTTAATACAGAATATGAATAATAAAAAGTCAATCTAGTTCACAATTATTCGTTTATTCACTCTATCTAATTCCGAATTAAACCTTACAAAATATACACCGGAAGCGGCATTTTTCATTTCGATTCGATTAATCGTTTCCGTCACTTCTTGTTTCAAAACACTTTTACCAATTACATCAACCACCTCAACCATCATAGGGGTTTTCAAATTTGGAATTTCTAGAGTAAATATTCCGTTGGTAGGATTCGGGTAAATCTTCATACCCGTCAATTGAACAGAAGTTGTACTAACCAGACTTTTTACTATCAAGTTCTCTACACAGGTAAATAGAATAGAATCGACACCTGTAGGTTTAATAAAAAGGTGTAGTGAATAATTATCTCCTGGAATCGGCGCCACAGCTGTAGTGATTTGAATGTTAGCAATATTACTAAACCCAGGTGTACCCGTTATTTGGTCTTCTCCGAGAATAATATCATTGCCATCTCTAAGTTGGACGATCACATCTGAATTAAATCCTGAAGAATAACTGAAACTAAAATCAAAATTGGTACCAGTTTCTACTTCATCGGGCAGCAAAGAACAAAACACATTGGTTGCAAAATTAGGCATCACTGTTACCACGCTAACATCGGTATATCCACCATCTACTGTAGTTGACGTAACTTCTGTCGTTCCTTCTAAATTCCCTTGAACTAAACCATTTGCATCGACCGTAACAATTTGTGTATTTGCAGAACTCCATGTGACAGATTGATCTGTAGCATCCGTTGGATTGATTACAGCTGTTAGTTGATGGGTTTCATTTGGCTCCAATGATAAAATTGATGGAAGAACGTTTATGCCAACAACAGAAATGAAGGGAATACTATCAACGACCTCGATGATCCCAGTCGAAGATAAACCACTATTAAGATCAGTTAAAGTAATCGTAGTGGACCCTAAAGCAAATGTTGTCACTTTTCCGAAATCATCAACTGAAGCAACATTATTGTCACTTGACTCCCAAGTTAAGTTTTGGCTCGTAGAATTCCTAGGCGTCAATTTTGCGGCTAGTTGAAAATCTGAGGCGGGCAGCATAAATTTTTGAGCTGGCAACAATTCTAGATTAGTTACCGCAAGATTATCTGACCTAAATACGATATTACTATGATTATACATTTGCAAGGACATAGAACTTATGTGACCATCTGAGTCAGCAAAACGAACTGTAATTTCATTATCTAGTTTCAAATAAGAAAGTGGAACGGGCACTTCAATTACTCCAAACCAACTTCCTTTAGGAGTTTGGTCGTACCCTGCATAATTACTGGGTACTAAAATTTCTAATCCATTCACTTTAACCGTAGGCTGAAGATCTCTTCCGTGAGGCCTTCCCATTCCTAATCTTAAAACTGCTTCTCCTTTGTCTTCTTTAATTACCCCATTAATATTAAAATTATGATCGGTAAATGGAAGAATTTTTGTTAAATAAGAATCGGCGAAATATTTAGTTTCTTCTACCAACTCATTAATCACTATATCATTCTGATAAGTGTATTCAATGATCATTGCGCCTTCTTTACCAATGGTTACTTGTTCTAAAGTTGAATAATTTTCTTCATCTAAAATTGGTTTATTTTCAGCAGAGTTGAGGTATAAATGTTTGACACGAATGTTTTGAATAATATTTCCTTGATGCTCTATCACATTCAAGTCTACTTCAGTGTCGTCAAGATATAAGTTATTTACAATCAAGTACATCTTGTTATCATCAACAAATGCATTGGTTTGAATATCCGGATCCGTACTTCGAGTATCAATTCTAGTTCCTTTAACATCTGACCAAAGTTGGAAAAACTTTACCATGTCTGTATAGACCCAATCTAAACCTGTTTCACCAGATTCTTCCTTAGTTTGTCGTAATAATCGCCAGGGATAAGGATTCCCATTTGCTTGAGTTCCCCACAAAGCTTTGACGATAACGAAAGGAATCGCTGATAGTATATCTTGTGGACGCTCCGAAAAAGTTAATAGCATTGATGTCCAAGACTTTAAACTTTGCCAATCCCTATAAGGTGTCCAAGGATTGCCTTCAATATTACGGGCGCGACCCCCAAATTCAGAAATCACATAGGGTTTAATCTCACCAAAGGAAAGCATACTATAGTGGTCTATCATGTCTAAAGTGGCATCAATATTAGCCCCTCTTCTAAGTTCATTCGTTCCGTTGAAATCATAAAAGTGAATTGCCCAAAAATCCATTTTATCACCGGAAGTATCCATAAACAATTTCATACGTTCATGCCATCTTTGAAAATCATTTTGTTCAAAATTCGGAAAGGCAGCACAATAACCACCAATTGGAATATCAGCAACTTGCGCTCGAATAGCATCCGCTGCATCATTATGAAAATTAAAGATATCGATGGGTTGATGAGGCCCTTCGTCAACTAGGTCATAAAGTGGTTCGTTCATGATTTCAATATAGGTCGGCTTCGGCTGACCATTACTTCCATGAAACTCGTTAATATACCGACCCATATATTCACCTGTTGCAGAACCGTTGGCCAAAGACCACCCTTGCGAAGTATTCATGCCATCTGGATAAAAGGGATGCTGTTGCGCAGCAATAACTAGTTCATTTCTAAATTCATATAACTGATGTCCAGTATTAGTCGAATAACTATTTCTAACGCTTGCTCCCTTACTAGCAATATCTGCTGGGTCCGCGAAACCAGGACGAGCTGGATCCTCTTTCACTTGACTGAGATAGTAACTTATTCCTCCAGTATTTCTACCCATATAAACATCTAAGCTATTTAAAAATGTATCTCTTAGATTAACAAAGTTGCTCAAATTATTTCCCGTAGTCCATTCACTTTCAGTTTGGTCCGCATGTATTTTTAACATCCGTGTTCGATTAAAGCTATCCATCTCTCCGACAGTATGTTTAAAGTTTGGATGTATGTCTATCGTTATTTGTGCAAACAAAAAGGTTTGAGCAATAACTAATATTATGGTAAGAATATTTTTCATTTGATTTTTTTACAATCTAGTTTAATTTTAATTACTCTTTTCGAGATACTGCTTAATTCTGACTTTAGTTTTATTAAGTAAAAACCATCCGGTACTTGAAGCATTTCTAATCTTTTTTCTGAATTAACTCATTTTTCAAAAGTACTTTGTCAGAAAAATTATAATGAATTAATTTTATATTATTGTCAATATTAAAAAGATAAATGTGCAAATACTAATGTACTCCACGAAACGCGAAAGACATACAGGCTAAATATAAAAGAAACCTAATGCTTTCAAAATATTAGTCATAACTCTCTTTAATCCATATCTTTCACTTAATCCCGAGTATTTTATCTTAAGAGATTATCAATTCATTTTTATGATTTTATAAGCTTTAGAGAATGTTTTGTTATGGATTCTTAATACATAACTTCCATTAGGTAAATCTCTTACTGGCACTATATCATTATTAGAAGCTTTTGTGTCCACTAATTTTTTACCATTAAGTCCAAAAATTTGAACATTATAATCCTCTTCCTCTAAGCCCGTCAAATAAATATAATCTGAAGCGGGAACAGGATAGATGGAAATATTGTTTTCATCAACATCTTCGATCGAGGAAGTCACATCAACATTTATATTTACTAAGCTCTTTTCAACAGTTTCTCCATTGCTAGAAGCCATAGTTATCCATAAGAAATAAAAATTATCTGATGGAAGATCTGCAGTGGGTGTTGCACCGTCTAGAGAAATACTTGCCGAAGAAGTTCCTGATTCTGTGCCGAGTACACCAAAATCAAAAGCAATGTAATCGTTAACAACATTCCAATCGGAAGTCATTTCTCGCAACCAGTATTTGATACCCCCATTTCCACCATGAATAACCTCATATGTTGTCCCAGCATGATAGACGCTACCGACATCCATAGTTCCACCTGATTCATAAATAGAAGTTAGATACAAGGACTCATCATCAAATTCGATAAAAGTCTCAATTCTAGGTAATACGTTTACTATGGCATTATCTTGGAGTCCACCATTAACCGTTGTTGCGGTGATAGTCACCGTACCTGCCAATATACCCGTAACTACACCATCGGCATCTACAGTAGCTATGTCATTGTCGCTACTCGACCAAATTACATCCATTGTATCAGCATCTACAGGAAGAATAGTTACGGAAAGCTGATAATCGTCATCTTCAACCAAATCCAAATTACTAGGATTGACCTCAATGGATTCTACATCTATTGGAAACCATTCTACAACAGTCACGATCGAAGAGTCTGATAAACCATTTATAGTAGTTGCCGTAATAGTTGCCGTTTCTCCCAAGAGGATACCTGTTACAACTCCATTAACATCTACACTAACTGCAGCATCATTACTTGAAGTCCAGACCAAATTCCTATCTGAATTTAAAGGAAGAAGATTGGCCGTCAATATTTTCCATTTATTTTCTCTAACATCAAGTGATGGAGGATCTACTACTATACTTAATGGAGGCACATTATCAGAGTCAATCAATTCGTTAACTGAGACATCCTTTATTGTGATTTTTTCACCATTCCTCCAACGAACGCACACGCTATCAATCTGAGTTACTTCACCTAATCCAAAATGAACCGTGTTTAATAAACTTGCAGAAAATATCGCGCCTGCTGATCCAACTCTTTTTGAGAACTGTTGATCGGGAGTAAATACGGTGACGTGAGCTGAGATTGGATCCACATTTGAAATGGGTGCATAATTTACTCTAACCAATGAAAAATTGCCACTTCCAGGATTTTCATTAGAATACAAATACCATTTTCCCAATTCATCACTTCCATTTAGAAATTCTAAATCGCCATCTAAATCAAAATCAAAAGCTTGCCCCATATCTCCATGTCCTTTGTCAAAAATATCATGAAGGTTGTGAGAGGTTGTCATTTCAAAACTACCTATTCCATTATTTAAAAGTAAATAATCGGCTACTCTTGATTTAAGAAATCCAAAACGATAAACATATAAATCCTGGTGGCCATCATTATTAAAATCACCAGTAGTTACGCCCATATTTTTACCTCCTTGTGGAATATTCCATTCGTCAGAGACATTAGTAAATACACCATCATCATTTCTAAGTAATACATCTTGTGTATTTCTATTTAAAGGATTCCAGCTTTTAGATATAGCTTTGATTCCTTCCAGTGTAAAAGCAATCGACCAATAAATAGCAGCGTTTCTTTTCCACTCTATCTTCCATTCTCCATTGCCTATATGTCCTATGTAAATGCCATTTTCGGTTATATCACTTGGCCAACCATCTGCTGTAGACTGAGTAATTGTGAGGTCATCTGTAACCATTAATTCATTTGGTGTTTTAGCGCTTCCTAAATAAATTGGAAAGCCCCCATTGTACCCTCTAAAGACCAAATCTAAATCAGAGAACTTAATATCTCCGTCTGCTGTAAAATCCATTCCAATTGTTCCGGCATTTCCATTGCTTCTAATGTCTAATTTTTCTTTAACTGGATCAAAATCTACAGATGGAGTAACAGATTGTAGGAAATTTTGTCCTCGGGCAACATAATAATCTAAATCACCATCATTGTCAATGTCTATATCCGTTACTGCAGAAACATAATTGAGATTATTAAGTCCAATAGGCAAGATGTTTGCACCAACTTGAGTGAAGCTAAAATCGCCATTGCCTTGCCACATTGATAATGGCCAGTATAAAATTATGTCATCGATGTGATCGTTATTAAAATCAGTTACCAACATTCTTTCACCTCCTTTGTCCTCTATTCCCGGCACACTTTTTATATTAAAAGTTCCATCACCCAGATTTTCATAAATTATGTGGATTGCTCCTGTACTTGAATTGATACCTTGAGCATTAAAAAGGAATAAATCTAAATCATTATCCAAATCCATATCAATCCATCTTGCTCCTCTACCTCTCGCTCCTTCTTGGATACCTACATCAAAAGCGGTTGAAGTAAAATTTCCATTGTCATTCCTCATGACATTAGGTGTTTGAGGAGTGGTTCCATTTCCACCGCCTTGAGTAAGGACTATATCCAGGTCACCATCATTGTCATAATCCCCTGCGGCAGTACCGTGCAAGTCCCACATGGCAATATTTTCAGAGTATTCTACAACGGTACCATTACCATTGTTCCATACCAATTGAGCAGGAACAATATTATGATTGTTTAAGACAAAATCATAGTATCCATCGTTGTTTATATCTGCTACCGTAGGGCCGCCATATTTATAAGTGATATCTGACGGAAGTCCAGCCGCTTCGGAAATATCTTTATACTCAGGAAAGTCTAAATTATTAATATCTGAGACGAGAATTTCGTTTACGACTAGGTCGCCTTCTTTGGCCACCAATCTAATTTCATAATTGCCCGTAATCTCAAATCTAACCATAGGCCGAAAAGTATGGGTCCCTGAGCTAGGAACATCTAAATAATCCAAAATGAGTTTATCATTTGCATAAATAGCAAAGTATGCATAAGGTACGTCTGTCTTGAGATTAATATCCAATCGTTTTAGGAGTGAACCATTAACATCATAATCAATGACTACTGGCTCGGTTACAGAAACTGGCGTCGGTGCAGTAACAAGCTGAGCATGTAGATCACAAACTCCAAAAACAAGGACTGCAAAGAAAAGAATTAGGACCTTAAGTGATGTTTTCATATCGTATATTTTATTTTATTAATCAAGTATCTATTTTTTATTCAAAAATCAATTTATCATTGTTCTTTAATTTTCCCCATATCTGATTTCGTATAATGGATAGGTAACCTTCCTTGCTCCATCAATCAATTCACTGTAAGGCGTATCCGCAATGGAAACGAAACCAACATTATAGTTTTCCCCATCTTCTCTACCCGAAGTGGCTTCATCTAAATACTGGAACCAATGGGCACCCACTATTTGAGGATTTTCTAAAGCACCTCTAATGTAATCTTGGAATAATTCGCCGCGATGTTCTTGGGTTTTTGCTGCCTTGACTCCAACATGAAGACTCCCCCTATCTAAAGCACCAAAATGAAACTCTCCAATCATAATCGGTTTATCAATACCTTTGGGCATTGACACATTTTCTACACTATATTCATATTTATTAAAACTAACTACATCGCAATATTCGGCAGCAGCCTTCAATGTATTATAGTTGTTAGCCCAAGCAAATCGACAACCGATATACATCTGATTGGGTGCAATTCTGTTTAATTCTTCCTTGATCGTCCTGAAATAAGTTGAGGCAATTTTATCATAAAATATTTCTATATCTTTTTTTGCTTTTTCAGCTGTTGGAGGAGTTGTACTATTTAATAAAGCATCCCATGAAGCATGTGAAGTCTCCCAAATTTGATTTAATTTTTCAATTTCAGAATATTTACTTTTTAAATCACTAATGAATTCAACTTTAGCTGGCTGTGTCGCTGGACTTTTCAATGTCCCCTCCGCTAAGGAACCAATATCACCCCAAGACAATTCGTTGTCAACAAAGTATCCTAGGCAATAAGGGTCGCCAGCACCTTCATTTTGGCTCTCCATCGAAACGCGAACTGCTTCTCTAAATGCTGGGTCAAAAACATCATGAAATTTACCCCAATATCCACTTGAGCCTTCAATCAAAGGTGTTTCTCTTATCCAAACTGTTCCTACATAAGGTGTTTGCTTCATATCTGTTGCCCCATTATCTGATACAAAACCAATGGTATTAAAACCCCAACTTTTTAATCGGTTATGAATATTCTGTCTATACTTCTGTAACCAATCATCCCCATACTTTTTATACAAGTTTGATTGATAAAATTGATATGCCTTAAAGGGAATCTTATCTTGGTAGAAACCATGAGAAGACCATGTCCCATTATCATAAAACTGGGCTAGTGGACTATCATTATTGGGTAATCCCTCAAAATAGTTCTCACGACCTTGAATACCAGATAAACCAGCAGTAGATGCCATACAATTCATACCCGTCGTCCAAAACAATCTACCTTCTGGATCAACCATCCACCATTTATCCTTAACTTTCTCCGTACGAAACCACCCAGTAGATTCTAGCTGAGGACCAGTAGACCATCCTCCATACTTATTTCTATCTGGAGGTGTGTTCTCCAGGTTATCTTTCGTTTCTATTTGAGATTGTCGCTTAAAGTCTTCTTGAACATTAATTTTATCTTTCCAGGCTCGATGTTTATATTGACCATATTCATCTATAAAAGGAAAGAAATCTGCGGTATCTCTTTCCTCCATACTATCCACCGCTCGTACATTATGAATCTCAAATTGATTTTCTTGAGTGGCATAGCGTGAATAGAAAGTTATCTCATCAATAGCATCTATATCTGTTTTAATGTGACCAGGAATACCTCTCATTCCTACGATATCAATCTGAGGCTCATGAACCCATTTTGTCCACGAAAGAGGAACTGTGATGGTTCCTGTTTGATTTGGCTTTAAATCTATATAATCCGAACAATACCATTTTATCAAACCGTCCGGGTCGTCTCCTACAAACATTTCGACTTGAATATTTTCATCACCTGTATTCGTGACATCTGCTTTGACGAGATAGTATCCTTGTAAATTCCACGGTTCCTTAGGAGATTCTTTGAGGATTACACCAGGTTTTGTTAAGTCTTTTCCAGTCGAAATTTGAAGTGATTTCCTATCACCATTTTCAATTAATTCGTATGTAGCATCTTCCGTAACAATAAGCGAAGAATCAATTCCATTTTCAAAATTAAAAAGAATTAAGTTTTCTTGATCAATTTTAATAGAAGCGCATTGATAAAAACAAAAGATAGAAATAATTATAGAGCTAATCAATATTTGGTTCTTCATAGAGATATCAACCGTTGGGTTAAGAAACAGAGTTTGAGAGACATAATTTATGGATAAATCATAGGAGATAATCACGAACGTCATAGACAAGAACTGGACAGCTAATTTTTTCAGTTATGTTTTGCCCCAACTACTCTTATTATCGCCATTATTCAAAGTCTCCTCGCCCTTTGCCACATGACTACTCACATGATGGCCATGAAAACGTCGAATATATTGATAATTATCATCCATATATTTATGAGTTAATCCCCACTTCAACGAAGCAAAAGGGGCTAATTCTGTATCTAATGACCTATTTAAACCGATTGCTTGGGGGGCCGACTTAATAACAGACATAATTTCAAAGTTTATTCCTTCTGGTGACCATTGTATCGTGTTCTTTTCAGGCCCATCAGTTGTTATAAGAGATGCAATACCACCATTGTAATGCCAAACACAAATTTCATGACCACTATTGGAAATTGGATTGTATGGAGATTTAACATAAGGCCCCAAAGGCTTATCAGAAATAGCTACACCGTGTCGAATTTGCCGACCACCAAATGTAATTTCCTCTCCCATTTGCTCTCCTTTATAATAGAGATAAAACTTATCATTAAAAAAGAGCAAACAAGGATCGTGAACTTTATGGCTATCAAAATCTCCTTTTCGAATAACTTTAAAGCGATTATCTTCATCTCCATCCCAAATACCATTTTCGGAGGGACTCAGTATTGGAGAAGCACTCTTAGTCCAGGGCCCATAAGGCGAATCTGACCAAGCAATCCCCACTTGGTTCTTTACTCGTATAGTATACGGGGATTTTACCGTTTGATAGGTCAAATAATAAATTCCATCATGCTCTAGAACTTCTACTGTAAAAACCGAGCGATCATCATAAGCTCCACTTACTCCTCGAGAGATTGCTATACCCTCTTCCTTCCATGTCCATCCATCGACGGATGTCGCAAACCAAATATCGCAACGATCCCAAGGGAAAACTTTATTCTTATCAATGTCACCTGCGAACCCATCACTGGCACCAATACTTTTAGTATACCAGACAAAATACTTCCCATCCTCATAAATAAGTCCACTAGGATCTCTTCTAACCACACCTTCTTCATACGCCAAATCTCCTTTTAAGTCAAAAGTTTCAAATTCGCCAAACCATTCGTTGCTCCATCTTGACCACTCCAATGCTCGTTTTGAAGCAGCACTTAACTTATCGCTATTAGTGATTCCTAGTCTTTCATATTGTTCTATGCTATAATTCTTCATAATACTTTAATTCTTTACAAACAGTGATCATGCTATTCGTCTAGTACAAAATAGAGAAATACGACGAATATGTCAGTTATTTATTACTAGACAAATACTGCACTATTATGATTTGTTAGATTTAAATTATCTCTAAATTTTCATTTTTATGCCATAAATACTACATTTACCTATAGAAATTAAACTTATGATTATAAACTATACTAGACAATTCGTCCTTATAGTTTTTGTATTTTGTACACTAATCCTCAATGCCCAAGTCGAGTCAATATTGGCTGTAAAAGACTTTTCATCCTTTGAAGAATGGTTGACTCATGTAAATATTATTCGCTTAGAAAATCCTGAAAGCGCAGCTAAGTCCTTCCAAGGTGCTTACGATTACTTTATAGAGAAAAAGGACACTTTAAGTGCAGTGAATACTTTAGTTGAGATGTCCATTAATCATGGACATCAAGTAGAATACCAACTTGCCTATGATAAACTATGGAAGGCTTTGTTTTTGGCTGATCAAGCACATAACAACAAAGCAAAAATCCCTGTTTATATTCAACTAGGTCGATATTATAGTTTTTACAAAAGGGAAGAAACCGCGTTAAAATATTTGCATCAAGCATTGGAATTAGCTAAATCCTTGACCACTAAGGACAAGTACGGAAATTTTGAAAATGAATTACTATCAAGCTGTTATTACGCACTATGCTCTACTCATCGTGATTTCAATAATGGAATACAGGCAAATGCATATCTAGATAGTTCTTACCAATACGTCAATCAAAATCCTGTAAATTCAAATATTTATTATTTAAAATTCGAAGAAGCTTGGATTGATAAATTTAATGGGAAAGATCAACAATCAATCGATACTATTTTTTCAATTCAGCCCTGGTTTAAAAAAAATAGCCCCAGTTTTCAAGTTTTACTTTTTAAAGAGGTCGGCGACAGTTATTTAGCCTTAAAAGATCATAAACAAGCGGAAAGTTATTACAAACGAGCTATTGATATCTCCGAACAATATAAAAGCCACTTAGATTATGTCCCTGTCATATATCAGCGCTTAGCAAAAGTGTATTCTGAAAAAGGGAATTATCAAAATGCTTTTACAAGTCTCGAAAAAGGAATACAATTGGACAAAATATTCTTTGATAGTCGAAGTAAAAACAATCGTTCTTTGCTAGAGATCAAGGATGAATTCCGATTAGAAAAAGAAAAACAAAAACAATTAATCCAAGAGCAAAAGATCGATAACCTAGAAAAGGAGGAGCATTTGAATTTTTTAGAAAATATGATACTAGTCGTGGTGATTATTTCTTTAATTTTTGTTGGTTTTCTCTATGTCAAGAATATAAGAAGAAAACATCAAGTGGAAAAATCCCTTATCAGAAAAAAAAGAGAACTAGAGGTAAAACAAACCAAAAGACTGCGAGAATTAGAAATACAACAAGCTGATGAATTACGTCAAATTGAAGTTCAGCAATCTAACGAATTACTAGAATTAAAGAATAAGGAATTGGCAACTTCATCATTAAAATTGATTGAAAAAGACGAAGTTTTATCAACTTTAAAGGATCGACTCTCTCAAGGTGATGGAGATATCAAAGCACATGAACTAAAGAAAATTGTACGAAGTATTTCTCATAGCAATGCACAGAATTGGGAAGAATTTGAGGCTAGATTCATGTCAGTGAATAAGGAATTTTATAATAAATTAAATGCCAAATATCACAAGCTAAGTAGAGGTGACCAAAAACTTTGTGCTTTAGTAAAATTAAACCTGTCCAGTAAAGAGATGGCGAAACTATTAGGAATTTCTATCGAGAGTGTGCACACCAATCGCTACCGATTGCGAAAAAAACTGAATTTAACCCGTGAGGTGAGTTTAACGGAATTCGTGGCGAAATTGTAAAGATCATAAGGGCTTATGTTATTAAAATCATTCGTATAGTTATTTTTTAAATGTAGATAACTTCTCCCAATCGAAAGTGACCCCTATTCCAGCAACGTCTGGAGCAACTGCTCTGCAATTTTCAACAACTAAAGGACGAATTGTGTATTCATCGATTGGAAAACTATGCACCTCTAACCAACCACCGTGAGATTGAGAAGAAACTAAACTCACGTGCAATTCCTGCATACCATGAGAGCAAACTGGAACATTGTACTTGGCTGACATTTTTGCGACCGCTAGCCATCCACTCACACCACCACAATTAGAAGCATCAGGTTGAATAAATGATAACTTAGATTGTTCTAATGCATATTCAAATTCATGGATTGTATGAAGATTTTCACCCATTGCCAAGGGCATATCTGTTGCGTCTGAAATTTCAGCATAACCTTTATAATTATCAGGAATTGTTGGTTCTTCAAACCAGGTTATATTATACTTTTCAAATGCCTTAGCAGCCAGAATAGATTCATCAACCGTCATAGAATAATTGGCGTCAACCATAAAAGTAGCATCATCCCCTATCAATTTTCTTACTGCCGCAATCCGTTCAATATCTTCACTCAATTTTTCTCTTCCTATTTTAATCTTTATTGCATTGAAACCTCTATCCAAATAGCCCTGGATATTACTTAACAATTTTTCCATAGGAAACATCAAATCTATACCTCCGCAATATGCTTGACAAGTGTTTCCAGCACCTCCTGCTAACTGCCATAAAGGTTTATCTAGTGATTTACATCGAATATCCCACAAGGCAATATCAATAGCAGAAATAGCGAATGAAGCAATTCCGCCACGACCAACATAATGAATATGCCATTCCATGAAATCATAAATGTGCTCTATGTTCGTACTATCTTTACCTATAATCGCAGGTGCTAAATCATGATCAATCATTGCCCTTATTGCATATCCTCCTTTACCGCCTGTATAAGTGTATCCTGTACCTTCCATCCCGTTCTCCAATGTGATTGTAGTAGTCACTAATTCGAAATAAAAATGATCCCCGTGCTTGGCATCTGATAAAACCTCATCAAGTGGAACTTCAAATAGTTGGGTTTTTATACGTTTAATTTTACTACTCACTTCTTCTGTATTTTAAGATCTAGTCAAAAAGATTATGATTTATATTTAATATAAGTTGTCTTTTTTTCTAAATATTGTTCCATACCATACTTTCCATCTTCTCCACCTGTACCACTCAATTTCAAACCGTTATGAAAACCTTGATGCTGTTCACCATGACCTCTATTGATATAGATTTCACCAAATTCTAATTCGTCATGCAATCGCATAATCTTATTCATATCATTCGTGAAAACGATTGCAGCCAATCCAAATTCACTATCGTTTGCATATCCAATTACTTCATCGTATGTTTTAAATTTCAAAACAGGTAATACAGGTCCAAAAGCTTCCTCATGAACCACATTCATTTCTTGAGTTACATTCCCTAAAATTGTTGGCTCAAACCAAAAGCCTTTAGCAAATTCTTTGCCTTTTGGTCGCTTTCCTCCAGCTAATATCTTTGCCCCTGCTGCTACACTTTCTTTTACTAGTTTTTCTAAATGAACGACTCCTAATTCGTTCATTTTAGGTCCAATATCTGTATCTTCCAAACTGGGATCTCCAATTTTCAATGCTTTTACTTTTTTCATAAATTTCTTCATAAAAGCATTATAAATTCCCTCTTGAACGTACATTCTCTCGTTACATGTACAAACCTGTCCATTGTTGTCAAATCTAGAGTGCAATGCACCCTCTACGGCTTGATCTATATCTGCATCATCAAAAATAATACAAGGCGCCTTACCTCCTAATTCTAATTGAACATGTGTTAAATTCTGAGCTGCAGAACGGGCAATAGCCTGACCTGTTGGTGTACCACCAGTCATGGTCACCATTTTTGTAATCGGACTTTCTACTAAAGCTTTGCCAGCTTCTACTCCACCAGTAATCATGTTAATTACACCGTCAGGAATACCTGCTTTTTTAGCAATATTACAAAGTTCGAGTGTAGACAAGGGCGCTTCAGGAGTTGGTTTTAAAACCACTGTATTCCCTGCTATCAGAGCAGGTCCTAACTTTCGCCCTGCTAATGCCAATGGAAAATTCCAGGCAGTAATCGCCACTACCACTCCCTTAGGAACTTTATGAATCCAAATTTGCTCACTTGGATTATCGGATTGAACTATGTCTCCTTCGATATGTCTCGCCCACTCGCAAGCATACTCTATAAATGAACAAGTTACTTCCACTTCAAAGCGAGCAACCTTCAATAATTTACCTTGTTCTTTAGTGATTAACTTTGCAAGACGTTCACTATTTTTTCGAATTCCAGCTGTAAAAACTCGCAATATATTTGCTCGTTCTCTAGCTGGTAATCGACGCCAATCTACCTGCGCTTTTTCTGCTGCTCTCAATGCTTTTTGAGCATCTTTGGTTGAAGCATTTTGAACAATGCCAACTAAGGATTCGTCAGCTGGATTGATAATCCTATCCGTAGTACCTGATGTAGCTTTTACCCATTTACCATTGATAAATAATTGATATTTCTTTGCCATTGATTTTGATTAATTTTCAATTCTAAATTTGTTAATATTCAATTATCGTCCCATCCAACCGCCATCTACTAACATGATACTTCCATGCATATATGCTGCAGCCTCTGAACAAAGGAAAACAATCGGTCCTCCAAAATCTTCAGGTTGTCCCCATCGATTCGCAGGAATCCGTTCCAAAATAGCTTTTGAACGAGATTTATTTTTTCTTAATGCTTCTGTATTATCTGTACTGATGTACCCTGGAGCAATAGCATTTACATTGACTCCTTTACTAGCCCACTCATTAGCGAATGCCATGGTCAATTGACCAATAGCTCCTTTGCTAGCAGCGTAGCCTGGAACAGTAATTCCACCTTGAAAAGTTAATAATGAAGCCGTAAAAACAACTTTTCCAGAACCCCTTTCGATCATGTCTTTCCCGATTTCTCGCGTAAGAATAAATTGGGCATTTTGATTTACCTCAACCACCTTATCATACATTTTATCAGGATGTTGTGCAGCGGGCTTTCTTAATATTGTTCCGGCATTGTTAACCAAAATATCAATCGTTGGAAAATCTCTCTTTACTTCCTTAATGAATTCGTAAAGCTTTTTTCGATTACTAAAATCACATCGGTAAGCCTTGAAATTCCTTCCTGTGGCTTTAACAGCCTTTTCTATTTCACTACCCCTTTTTTTTAATGTTGCAGAAACCCCAATAATATCAGCTCCAGCTTCTGCTAAAGCAATTGCCATACCTTTTCCTATTCCTCTTTTACATCCAGTTACTAAGGCAACTTTCCCTTCTAAGTTAAACTTATCTAATACACTCATTATTTATTTTTTAAATTTTTAGCATTTTTCTTAATACAACGTTAAACGTCTTTAATTTAGAGAACTTTTTAGTTTCTTATTATACTTGGCAATCAAGTAAGACTTTCATGCCATCAGGGTTTTCATCAATATTTTCAAAAACACTTTGAATATTGGAAAGCGGTTCTACTTTTGTAATCATTTTTTCAAATGGCATTTGATTAGCTGTAACCAAACTTATTGCTTCATCATAATCTTCTCTTTCATAAACCCTCGCTCCAATTAGCTTGAGTTCTTTCCAAAAGAATTGAAAAAGGTTAACATTTTTTGGTTGACCATGAATAGCTACCATTACAATTCGACCACGTAGACCTGCGATATTGGTCATTAAATCGACAGTAGGTTGAACTCCAGCCACTTCAAAAACAACATCTGCTAACCTTCCTGCAGTTTCTTTTTCTATAAATCCTAATACATCCGTTTCTATTGGATTAACAACTTCAAAGCCTATTTCCATTGCCAGGGCTAATCTTACAGGATTAACTTCCGATATAATTACTCTAGCTCCTTTACTCTTAGCGACCATTGCCACTAATAAACCAATTGGACCGCCACCTAAGACTACTGCTACTTCTCCTGCTTTCAATTCAGATAATCTTACATCGTGACAAGCGACAGATAGTGGTTCCACTAAAGCTGCCAACTTCAAATCAGTTTCCATTGAAAGTTTATGTAATGTAAATGCTGGGACATTCCAGTATTGTTGCATTGCCCCGGGGCTATCAATCCCTATAAATTTTAAGTCTTTGCAAATATGGCTGTATCCTTTATCTGAAGATTTCTCCCCACGATCATCAAGCGGACGAACGACCACTTTTTCTCCAACTGAGAACCCAGTAACTTCCTCTCCGATAGCTGAAATAGTTCCTGACATTTCATGACCAATTGTGATTGGTATTTGAACACGTTTATCCATCGCACCATGGTAAATATGTACATCGGTTCCACAAACTCCGCAGTAAGCCACTTTTATCTGAACCTCTCCTTTTGATGGTGCTACAATAGATTTTTCAGTAACCGAAAATGTATGGTTTCCTTCGTAAAAACTTGCTATCATTTTGATTTTTTTCTAGTGTTAATTGAATACTTTATCCTTTAGGCAATTTAGAAAATCATAGAGGTAAATCCTTAATACAGAGCTAAGAAGAAAAATGATATACCTAGACAAAAAATGAACAGGTATAAACGAAGCGAAGAATAAACCATTTCTGAGAGGCTTTTAAGAACAAACTTTGCTCCATATAATATAATTATGTCTTTCAGATATTTCAGCCTATCATGATTGAATATTGAATCTATGTACATTCACAATCCTTTAGGTTCTAGTCATGTAGCAGTACTATTTTCCCAATTTGATCACCTTTTCTTAAGACATCAAATGCCTCCAACGCAGCATCAAAATTATACGTTCTATCGATGATGGGTTTAATTTTATGCTTATTCATAAAGTCTAGTAAAGTAGAAAATTCTGTAGGTGATCCCATGGCCGTGCCTATGAACTGAATATGTCTTAGAAAAAACTTACTTATACTTATAGTCGTCTTCGGTGATCCTGTAGATCCATAGGCTACAATTCGTCCGCCATAATTCATGAATTTGAAATAGTCATCTAGATTGGCAGATGGTGAACTATCTAGCACGATATCTATACCTGACGATATTTCTTTTAATTTGACATTCCAGTCTTCTTCCCTGTAGTTGACTCCTTCTTCCGCTCCTAATGATTTCGCGAAATCTATCTTTCTCTGACTAGAGCTACTAACGTATACCTGAGCTCCCATCGCTAAGGCGATCGCTAATCCTGCCTGTGCGACACCCCCACCTATTCCTGTAATAAGTACCTTATCTCCATCTTTTATTTTCCCATGCCTGGTGAGCGCTCTCCAGGCAGTTAACCCTGCAATAGGCATAGCAGCCGCCTCCGCCCATGATAGATAATTTGGTTTAGGCACTAGATTAGATACAGGTACTAATATGTATTCTGCCATCGTTCCTGGATCTGGCATTCCCAGAACTCTGAAATTTCTAGTAGGACTTTCTTCTTTATTTCCCCAACCATAAGCTGGGTATATAATCACTTCTTTTTCTAACCACGATGGATCAACTTTATCTCCTATTTCTACAACAACACCTGAACCGTCCGCACCTAATATACAAGGCAGGGTCATGCCGGGATAAAGTCCTTTTTGGATCCATAGCTCTCTATGGTTTATAGAGGATGCTTTTATTTTTACAAGGACCTTACTATCCCGAGCTGTAGGTTTTTCCCATTCTTTTATTTCTAATTGTTTGTTCTCGTCTAGTACAAGTGCTTTCATTTTCTAAGGCTTTGTTTACAATTACACACTTCACTTATATTACATTATATGTGAATAAAAAACAAATTATACATAATCACAATTAACAGCTCTAAGTAATACATTAAATAATAAATATTGACATACATCATATAATATTTTCTCTTGATCTTTCTTAATGCATCACCTACAAGCAAATGTAATGAAATTAGGACTTTAGAAAATTAAATAGTCTATACTATCTCTTATCTAAGCTATTAACTATATTTACATATCCACAATAAGAACATATCCCTGATCTAAGGTTTTAGAACATTTAAAAACACTATAAAATATGAGAAAAACATTATTCTTAGTAATGCTTCTGTTTACTATTATTGCTTGTAAGCAAGACAATAGTTCGGAGGAAACTGCTCCAAAAACAAATGTATCTAATAGCTCTGAGGATGGATTCCAGTGGGTTATAGATAAGTTTTCTGATAAAAAAATACTCAAATATCAGATTCCTGATTTTGACAAACTGACTGCCAAACAAAAAGGTCTAGTATACTATCTTACCGAAGCGGGTCTTGCTGGAAGAGATATTATGTATGATCAGAACTACAGACATAATCTAGAGATAAGAAAGGCTATAGAGAATATTATAAAGATGTATACTGGTGATGATCAGGCTTCAGATGATTACAAAGATTTCATGACCTACGCTAAAGAAGTTTGGTTTGCAAATGGCATCCATCATCACTATTCTATGGATAAATTTACGCCCATATTTCACCGAGATTATTTCTATGAATTACTTAGAAAATCTGGCACTCAACTTTCACATGAAGCTATGTCTGCAATTTTTGAAGAGGACCTAGATAATAAGAAAGTAAATCTGGATGAGTCCAAGGGCCTGCTAAAAGGATCAGCTATAAACATGTATCATCCTAACGTTTCTCAGGCAGAAGCGAAAGCGTTCTATAAGGAAAAAGCTAGAGATGATGGTGAGCAACCTATATGGCATGGATTAAATACTTACCTTAATAAAGATGCTAGCGGTAAACTCTTTGAAGAGGTATATTCTGTAAATGGAAGGTATGGTTCTGCAATTGCTAAAATTATAGAGAATCTCGAACAGGCTGTAAAATATGCAGAAAATGATCAGCAAAGTGCAGCATTAAAATTACTAATAGAATATTACACAACTGGAGATCTCAAAACATGGGACGACTATAATGTGGCCTGGGTAGAGTCTACAGAAGGTGATATAGATTATATCAATGGATTTATAGAAGTATACAATGATCCTATTGGTTACAAAGGATCGTACGAAAGTATCGTGGAGATCAAAGATTTCGAAGCGTCTAAAAGAATGGCTAAGCTGTCTGATTACGCTCAATGGTTCGAAGATAATTCTACTATTCTTCCAGCGCACAAGAAGAAAAACGTGGTCGGTGTTTCTTATAAGGTGGTCAACGTTGCTGGCGAAAGTGGTGATGCCTCTCCTTCTACACCTATAGGCGTAAATCTTCCTAATGCTAACTGGATAAGAAAAGAACATGGTTCTAAGTCTGTCAGTCTAGGAAATATAATCTTTGCATATTCCGAAGCATCTGGACCGGGTATGTTAGGTGAGTTTGCACATGATGAGAGAGAAATAGAATTGACAGAAAAATATGGTGGACTAGCTTCTAAGATGGCTACTGCATTACATGAAGTGATAGGACATGCATCGGGTAAAATTAACGAAGGTGTAGGAACTCCAAAAGAAACCTTACAGAGTTACGCTTCGGCGATAGAAGAAGCTAGAGCAGATATCGTTGCGCTGTATTTTATCATGGATCCTAAGATTGTAGAGCTGGGACTTATCCCTTCACAAGATGTTGCCATTGCTGAATATGATATGTTTATAAGCAATGGTCTGATGAAACAACTTCAGCGTATCAATCCTGGAAAGGATATAGAAGAATCGCATATGCGTAACAGACAGACGATAGCTGCATGGGCATTTGAAAAAGGTGCCGAGGATAATGTAATAGAGAAGGTGACAAGAGATGGAAAGACTTATTTCAACATTAATGATTACCAGAAGCTGAGAACGATATTTGGTGAACTACTCACAGAATTACAGAGAATGACATCAGAGGGTGATTACAACGCCGCTAAAAATCTAATAGAGAATTATGGTGTAAAAGTAGATCAAGAGATCCATGCGGAGGTTCTAGAAAGAGTTAAGAAATTAAACATAGCTCCATATGGCGGTTTTGTTAATCCTATTCTGACCCCTACGATGGATGATGATGGCGTAATCACAGATGTAAAAGTTAGTTATCCCGATAGTTTTGTGGATCAGATGATGACGTATGGAGAGAAATACTCTTACTTAAAAGTGAGGTAATAAATCTAGCAAGCGTTATAATATTGTTAATTATAGCGCTTGTTTTTAGTTTTTACCCTTTTTTTAACCTAATGTATTTGCAAAGTTACTATATTTAAGCTTCTGGCATTCAACACACTTTATTAACTTAACACACACGACGTGTATGAGAAATAATCTACTCCTTAGTTTATTAATAATTGTGTATTCCACCTCCCTCATGGGACAGCAGATTTCTAGCTGGAGTTCTTTTTACGAAAATGGCTTTATATGGAATCCTGCGCTCAGTTCTAACTACGGAAATAAAGAGTTAAGTCTGACCCACAGATCAGAATGGTCAGGCTTTGAAGATGCACCAGAATTTGGAACTTTATCATATCAGTCCCCTCTTACAAGAGATCAGAATAAGGCTTCTATTGGGACGTTTCTAGAGTACGACAAAGCAGGTCCTTTGCAAAATATTGCACTTTCAGGCACCTATGCATACAAGATAAAGCCTCAGCTTCTCAAGAAAGAAAATGATCTATTAAGCTTCGGATTGCTTATCAAGGTGCAGCAGCTAAGGCTGAACACAATAGAACTAGTGCATCCAGAATTACAACTAAGCGGCGCTTCTGAGTTACCCAACTCCACATCTATACAGCCAAATGTAGGATTTGGATTTCATTATGTGAGTGCATCTGATAAATTATCCGATAGATATTATTTTGGGTTTTCTATGCTTAATATGATTCCTAATAAGCTGAATACTATAGAAGGAATAAGCCTTTCTTCTTCTATGCATATCACTTCCAATTTAGGTTACAGAAAATTTCTTTCGAGTTCCAAAGCAATACTAGATATTAACTTGCTAGGGATCTATGCTGCTACACGGCCATATGACATAATGCTCAATATGCGATATGAAAAAGTAAATAAGTTTTGGTTATCTGCAGGACTAGTCAATACGGGCGAATTCTTTGGCCAGTTTGGAGTTATTCTGGGCAAGAGATCGGGCAATAGCGATGCGTCAAAAAACAGCTCTATACGACTCGGGATAAAAGCGGACTACAGTATAGGCTCGATATCTAGAGTGGCTGGTCTAGGTTACGAATTCTATATGGCCTACAGATTTGGATCTAATCAGAAAGAAATTACGGATAAAGGTTATAAACCTAGTAGAGTATATTGATGATTTATAGAATAGCCTTGTGCATTGTACATCTTTAAATAGAAAATAAATGAAATACTTATATATAACTCCCCTCTTACTGCTCCTAAGTTTTTATGGAGTTACAAAACATAATCTACTGGGTCTAAATTGTGAATTTGCAGATACATGTCTGGATATTTCTGCATCAGAGACATTGATTACAGCACCTACTGATACAACTTGCAATGTGATTCGCCCAGCTTTCATAAATGGATGCTTAGATAATGCTAGTCCGTCTGAGGAAATTTCTGCTTGTGGGGCAGATATTTTACCGACGGTGTGGATGTGTATAGAAACGGATACCCACGCAGTAAGATTGATTACGGCAATAGATATAAAGGGTTCGTGGACACCGTTCTGGTCCATATGGTATGGAGCGTGCGATAACCTTACACAACTAACTGCAGTAGACACTAGTGTAAACCCTGTCCTATGTGGTATGGGAATGAATACGTACAATATTGCACTGCCTGTAGACCCTGTTACTGATACCCTCATTACAAAGTTCTATATCGCAATATCTGCAAGAGGTATGGTGGACAATCCTGACTTTCTACTTAGTGCGTACACACTAGGTGATTGTGAGGTGTGTAATGGCGATATTAGTAATTGTGAACCACTTGCAGAAATAGAAGTCATTAATAGAGAAAATGATTTCATCCCTTTAGATCCTGATGGAGATGGTTTAGCTGGACCCTTTTGTCCAGGCGAGAAAATAACAATCCAAGTGGATTATTTCCATAGTTCAATTATGTCTGATGACTGGATCATCGGTCTAGTGCCTAGTTTCGGTTCAGGGTGGGATTTAGAGGCTTCAGACATTCCTAGCCAAGGTATCGGCGGAAATTGGGAATGGATAGCTCAAGACGGTGGAGCATGTGCTCCTAAGCTAACTACTGATTCGCCTGTCCTGTGCACCTATACAGATGGTGATGGAAATTTACAATTACTTAACTTACTTTGCGAATCGTCATTTCAATGCCAATCTAGTGTGCCTCTACAAGCAGGAGCAGCTATACCTAGTGGATGGTTTTGGTTGACAGACAGCCCCAATTGCTCCAATGATTGTGCCCCACAAAATAATTATGGATGGCCTGGAACGCAACATCAAATGACCTTTGAATTGGACCTAGTTGTAAAGCAAACTAGTTCTGAGGGTGAATGTAATTCAGATAATGATTTAAGTTTCTCTTTTCAACCTTTTACGGATGGATTTCTTGGTTGCAGAGATAACCCAACAGATGCATGTAAAATCGTAGGAAAACAAATAGGCCCTAAATGGAAAATAGATTGTAGTGCAGGACCTTCTGTTGTGACAGATCTGATCACAGGCTTATGTACAGGAGAAGAAGCAGACATCGCAGTGAGTATTGCAGGTGGACTTAACGGTTCTATAGAAATTATTGTGGCTGGAAATACCTCACCCAATATAACAGGACAAAATGATTTTAACTTTACAAACTCAGGAACGATCAATGATGTATTAGTAAATAATGGTACCACTGTTGATACTGCTAGATACCTTGCCTATGCAACGGTAGGTGGTTCTAATTGTAATTCTTTTCCTGTGATGATTAGTGTTCCCGTATCTCCACAGATTACGATAACACCATTAGATCTGCAAGTGTGTGCTCCATTTCAACTTAACTTAAACACAAATGATTTTATATCTGGTGGTGCTATACCTTATGCAGAAATCAATTGGTTCTGGAATGGCAGTGAGTTTATCACTTCAGGAAATATTCTTAATAATTATACTTTGACAGAATCTGGATTTATACTTTTACAAATAACAGATGCTAGTGGATGTGTTACGGAAAGTGAAATTCCAATAACGGTCTTCCAAGCCATAAATCCTACCATAAACCTTAATGCGTCTAGTGGATGTAATGCTGATAATCAGAATATCACTGCGACAGTAAGTTTTACACAAGGAGGCCCTGCTACGGCATATAACTGGTCTGTAAATAATCAGTTTGGACAACCAGTAGGTATAGGAACTAGCTTAGGTTCTTCTTATCAAATAAACACATCAGGTGTGCAAGCTGGTGTATATACTATCTCTGTAATTGTGGATAATAATATAGGGTGTTCCTCATTGCCGGTATCAGAAAGTTTTACAATCTTCTCTGCCCCTAATGGTGCTGTTGTACAACAATCTGACTTGCCATGTGGCGAATTAGGTCAGGTATGCATAGTCTTCTATGCTCCTAACGGTTCTGACATATACGGTAACGGACCAGACAATAATAACGATGGTATTCCGGATGTATATGATGTCAATTTTGATGGAGTACCTGAGTTTTTAGAAATTGTTTGGCAGACTCCTATAGCTACAATAACTAATAACAGTCTGTGTATAGATGCTTCAGTGGAAGGCACTTATTTTGCTAGTATTGTCGTTTCTGGTAATTGTGTGGGCACTATAGATGCCGCGACTATATCGGGTGGTAATTCTACTCCACCTATTATCATTAATCCAGGACCTATATGTCAAGGTAGTGTAATAGAATTATCAGTAAGTCCACCAGATTTTACATCTTATACTTGGTCAGATAGTAATGGAAATATTCTAGGAGGTAATTTCCCTACCCTTGCCATAGAGCCAACGGTAAGCTCTACATATTCTGTAAATGTAGTAGATGCAAATGGTTGCGAGTCCATAGCTTTCAGCACAGTCACCGTCAACTCATTACCTGTAATTTCCTTCTCGGGCTCTACTACTATTTGCCCTGGGGAAGAAACTGTGATCGATGCAGGTGGCGACCCAATAAATTCCACATATCTCTGGACTAATAATGCTGGAGAAACCATTGCAGGAAATGGATCTACTGTTACGATAGACACTCCAGGAGAATATGCTGTATCCGTAAGTAATCAGTTTGGATGCTCTACTTTTGCAACGATTAATATATTAGTCTCTGATGAAATAGAGTTATCAATCGCTGGTCAAAATATTTGTGATAATGGAACGAGCACATTGGACGCAGGTAGTGGATTTGACTCGTATAGCTGGACAAACTCGTCTGGTGATATTATAGGTAATAATTCCACCGTAGTTATTACTATGGCGGACACGTATACTGTCACCGTTTCTGTAGGGGGATGTTCTGGATCTGGCCAATACAGTGTCTCTATTGTAAACTCCCCACAAACCAATATTGTAGAGCAACTCAATGTTTGTAATAATTTAGATTCATCACCTACGTCCGTAGATCTCATAGCTGTATCATTGTATAGTGACCCTGGCACTTGGTCTTCTTTAGATGGTATAGATATAACTGAATTATCCAATGTCAGTTTTGTAGATATCCCTTTAGATTGTTACAGATTTGTATATACAACAAACAACGCTTTTGCACCATGCGCAGAAAAGAGTGATACCTTATTAGTGTGTGTCGTAGACTGTGCTTGTCCTGATCTAGAAATAACAAATACTACATTGTGTAATGATATTATTGACTATGATATAGACTTGCAATTATCTCCCATCACAGCACCTGGAATATGGAGTTTTATAGACGGTCCAGAAATAATAGGTATAACAAATAACTCTGATATAAGTACACAAGATATTGCGGCAGGAGATTATCGTTTTTTGTATACCCTTAATCCTATTCCAGATAATTGTCCTTTTGCAGATACCTTGACAATTACGATAGTCTCTAAGGCTTTTGCAGAGCTTATGGAACCCTCTCCTATTTGCAATTCACAATCTGCTACTGGAACAACGATATTGGACTTGTCTACACTCCTTGTATTCGGGAGCGGAACATGGATAGATCCTCAGATTACAGGACTAGATTTTTCTGATATAGGTAATTTAGATTTTACTGGTGTAGAGGAAGGTATTTACGATCTAAGTTTTGTAACAGATGATGCGATAGCTCCATGTTCTAACAAAACTTTTAGCATAGAACTACAAGTATTAGATTGTGCGTGCCCTACACTTGCACTAGTGCCTGGGCCAATGCTATGTAGTGATGACGCTATCTTCGATTTATCAACACTTGTTGGTTCATCTGCTCCTGGAACTTGGTCAGAAGGGACAGGAAATCCTAGCAGTGCTAACTTAGACATTTCCACTATAAATTTAGATGGTGCAGATTCTGGTATTTATACTTTTAACTATACTTTAGACAATCCAGTGGTAGGCTGTGATGACGAAGATGAAATATCAATAACTTTACAAGAAGCAATCATCCTGACATCTATGGACGGTGAGGTGTGTAATGAAAATAATGAAAACGGATCTTCTATTATAGATCTGACAACGCTTGTTTCAAATCCTATAGGTATCTGGACAGATCAGAATGGATCTATTGTTACTAACCCAAGTGCTGTAGATTTTGGTGGAGAGATCGTGGGTTCTACCTTCGGTTTTGTTTTTACTTCTGCAAGTGCTCAAGCACCATGTACAAATGAAACAGTTATGATTACAGTAAGGGTAAAAGATTGTAATTGTGATGATCCTGAATTAGTCAGTAATACTAGAATATGCAATACAGAAGGATCATCTATAGATCTACAGCAAGACATCTATCAGAGTGGCCCACCAGGGAGTTGGTCTATTATGACTCAGCCTATAGGAGCTGCCCTAAGTCTACAAGATGATAATATATTTAATTCAGAAAATGCTATTGCAGGTGATTACATCGTATTATACACTGTAGAAAGTCCGCAAGTAAATTGCGATTCTGAATTCCCCGTGGTCATTACTGTTGTTGCCGATATGACTGCTGCTTTACTGGCATCGGCGACGGTATGTACAACAGAAAATGGCCCTGAACCTATCGTATTTGATCTCACAAGCGTGATCGTATCCGGTATATCTAATGGGACTTGGATGGATCAGGAAGGAAATGAAATAACTGATCCGACTAACCTATCTTTTCTAGGAAGTGATCCGGGAACTTACGATTATAGCTATGTAATAGAAAACGACTTACCATGTGAAAATAAAACGTATAACTTTTCGATTACGGCTATGGCCTGTGACTGTATAATAGATATAAATGATGAAAACATAGAAACAGAAACAGGTATCGTAGAAACTGTAGATCTATTATTAGGCGATCAATTTCCTACAGACTTCGAGTTAAATATAATGAGTATATCAAATGAATCACTGATAGAGATCATTCAGTTACAAGATGGCATTCTACAATTCGAATTGCTACAATCCTTTTCAGGTGATCTAGAAATAGAATATGAGTTATGCTCAGCTGATTGTGCAGCCTGTGAATCAGCAACACTTTTTATCTCGAATATATCGGAAGATGAAATAATGCCTACTTCCTTCATAAATGCCAACAGTTCTGAAACTAATCTTCTAAAGTTTACAAAAGGAGATATGATAGAAGGCAGTGAGTTATGGATTTATAATAGATGGGGAGATGAAATATACCATGCCGAGAATTACGAAAACAATTGGGATGGTGAGGGTTATCCAGCAGGAACCTACTATTATGTACTGGAAGTTAATGGTGAAGTTATGAAGCAGACTTTGACGATTTTTAAGTAGGGATATTTTTTTCAACAAATATGATTTGAATCTCATATCTACATGAAAATTATATGAGTAAAGTAGAGTACTTCTACTTCTTCGAAAAAAACGTGTAGCAAGACCGTTATGTAGTGGAGATGAGAAAAATTAACCTGAATAACGAATACTTTGCAACACAGAAAAAATAATAATCAAATGATTCAAAAAAGGCATGGTTGTCCGTGGTTCCTATTCTCTTTAAGCTATTTACTGTAGGAAAATATATCTTATATCATTTAAACATTAGTATGTCGCATAACTCGTGCCGCTTTACGCGGTATATTCTGCTTAAATTAGCTAATCTCAGCGTTAAAAATACTCGCCATAGCTACGGGCTATGACTGCGTTTTTTGCCTTGATCTTAAAGAATTTAATTCAGAATATTTAAACGACATTACAAGATATAAGTGGTATTAGATATGATCTATAACAATTTTTTAAAAAAAAACATAAAAAAAAGAGGAAACTACTTTTCACAAGTATTCTCCTCTCTTTTTTTTTATCTAGAATGGTTTCTTAGAATCCCATTCCGCCTCCCATAGCTCCCATAGATTCTTGGAACTCTTCGAAAGACATTTTCTTATAGCCATCAGCACTTATCTTGAAAGCTGCTGGATCTACTTCTTTTTTAATTTCCGTCGTTGTGTAGACCATCTTCATTTGTCCCATGTCTATTACAAGCTCTAAAGGAAAACCTTTAAGATCAACTTTCTGTAGTCCCTGTATCATTTTAGGACTAGCTTTGATATCTTCTGTTACGTATAGACCGAAAGTAAAACCTTCAGCTCCTGAAGAGGTAATATTAGCTTTCTTACATTTATATCCTAGAATCTCTTTTGTATCTGCTTCGTCATAAGTAACTTTCATTTCGCCCATTGCATCCGCTTGTCCTGATTCAGCTGATTTTTCCATTTCTTCAGTAGAAGTTTCTACATGCATCTTCTGCCCCATCATGTCAAAAAACATGTTGATGCCTTCAGTCTTATTTTCTACTAATGTTGTAATATTAACCATTCCTCCCATCATACTTTGCTTGACAAGAGAATTATCCTTATCAAAAAAGTATTCTGTTTCGCTTCCTTTGAGCATTTCTAATCCAGCAGCCATTTGCTCATTGTCAGATGACGCTTCTGTTAATTCCATTTTCAAGTATCCTTTTTCTAGCGTACCCTGTGCTGTAAGAGATACAGTCAGAAATGTCATTAGCATCAAAGGAAGTATAAAAAGCTTTTTCATAGTGTTTATTTACTTTTAAATTTTAAGATATTCACATTCGTTGTATTATATACATATATAGAATGTTCAACAGTAAAGATAAGTTTCTTAGAATAGAAAATGATAGATGAATTAACTCTTTTTTAAGATTAATAGAGCCATTCGTCCACATATTTGATAAAAATCTTGGTAAGATTCTCTGCATCAGCTATCGCTCTGTGGTGAATACCCGTAAACTCAAAGCCCTCTTTTTTGACGGTAGCCTTAAGTCCTCCGTGCTTTTTTACTTTTTTTATCCGATTATGGTACTGATCTTTTATATTGATATGGTTATCTAACCACTCTGTCTCCATCTTGTGCAAGACACAATCATTCGTAAGTAATTGTTTGTCATAAGAGCCCCAGGTGCAGAAGGTATAATCTGTGTCATATATGTCTATCCAATCGATAAATTGTTGAGCCACTTTAGGGAATTTATCTGCTGAGTCTACATTTTGTTGGGTAATAGAGGTTAGCTGGGTACAGAATCTAGACAGCCTAGTATTTACATCTGGCCTTACAAACTTGTCAAAAACTTCAAGAATTTCTCCATACTGATTCACTTTGTAAGCGCCTATCTCTATAATCTCCTGTACTCCTTTGGGTGGTCTACCCCTCCAACATGTAGCTTCTAAATCGTATATAATAAAATTCACGTATCTTCTATTTCTTAAGTCCTAGTTCTTTGTCTAAACCATAAGCATCTAGTCTATTATGATAATAGTATAATAACCTAAAATCATCGCTTGTAACTACTTCTTTTTCAGCTCTTAACACCTTATTTAGATGAAACACACCTACATTATTTACACCATCCATAAAAATCTCCTCTGTGCTAGCATCAAAAATAGGTGACAGCCTCAGCATCCCTAGAGATTCCATCTGACGCAATTTAGCAATAATTGTATCCAATGACTTAATAAAATCCGCTTTTGGAACCTTGAAGTCAGAAACAGGTTGTTTCAGAATTCCAAAAATATCTAGCTCTTCATAATAACGCTCTAAGATTTTAAAACCTACATAAGCTACAAGATGGGAGCTTAACACTACATTTTCTTTCTTGAACGCTTCCGTTATTTTATCAGCTAATAATCTAGTATATACTGCCTCTCTTTGTAGGTCTTTATTACTTTCTCCTTGGTTCTGGAAAAACTCCTTTACTTCTAGAATATTCCCTAGGTTATCTAAACTATTACCCTCACTATCCACTTCATTCCCTATCACATCCATAGGTTCTCCTATATTGAGAAATACCTCAGATTCTTTTCTTGTAAGTCTCCACACAAACTTAAATGCGCTAGCAATTTTGCCTCTTTTCGATTTAGCTGATGAGTACTTTTCTCTTCCTACAGATTTTAAATATTGGTTTATTAATCCTGAAGCCTCTAGCGTAAAATGATAACCTAGTATAATCGGTATAACAAATATCTTCTTATCCAGATTGTTCTTAATACAATATCTCTGTCCATCTATTACAGAACTGAGAAGACCTAGCTTGAGATTTTCTTCCATATGACCGCTCCTAGATCTAGTTCCACCAGGAAAGAAAATATTAGGGGCTCCCTTAACAAGAGATAAGCTTGTATATGATTTTAAATTCTCAAGATAGATAGGATTCTTTTTACGCCTATCAACCTTGTAAGCTCCAAGTCTGTTAATATAATATGCCGCTACTTCTATATTGAACAAGTTAAGTCCAGCACCAAAAGCCGATGCAGGAATACCTGCTTTCATATCTAGCATGTAGCCCAGTAAAATAGAATCTAAATTACTGAAGTGCATAGGGACCATTACAACAGTTCCTTTAGTGTATAGACTTCTTAGCCTATCTATTTCTCCGCTGATATGTATTTTCTTAAGGAGATCATCCTTAGTACCCCATATCCTTAACTTACGCGTAAAGGATTTCATATAGATACGCTTAAACAATGCTGTTAAGAACTTACGAGCAAATCGAAAAGTCTTAGGATTAAAGTTTCCTACTATTTCTTCTGAGTATCTGTTGATTATTCGTTTTAGTAATTGCTTATATCTTTCATCTCTATTATCGCTTAGAGCAGCTTTTTTAGCAATAGATTCCAGTTTCTGCCAATACAAAGTCTCATCCGCTGGATCTACCTTCCATGGGTTGATTTTAATTCTTTGCTTTTCTTGATAGATGACCTTAGATAACAAGGTTTCCAGATTATCACCGTGGGTTTCCATGATCCGATCATAAGTATACTTATTCAAGTCTTGGATAAACGCTGGCCTAGCCTCCGAAAATTGGTTTATTGGCCAATCTTCTATCTTATCTATTATATGGGTGTATTCTTTAGTCAAATACTTGGAATTTGCACAAAAATCAGAAATTATTATTTAAATCTGCTATAAAAGCTAATAACTCTTCTCTTCCCTCTCCTGTTTCTGCACTTGTAACAAATTCAGCAGGAAGACTATTCCAGTATTCTAATAATCCGTCCCTGATAGCTTTTATGTTTTTTTTCTTTTCTAATTTCTTAAGCTTATCTGTTTTAGTGTAAACTATAGCAAACGGAATGGCCAATGATCCTAACCAATTTATAAATTCTAAATCTATTTTCTGAAGAGGTATTCTAGAATCTATCAGCACAAAAGCTAATTGTAAATTTGGTCTATTTAATAGATAAAACTCGATCATCTTTTCCCACTTAGCACGCATCTTCTTAGAGATCTTAGCATAACCGTATCCAGGGAGGTCTACTAGATACCATTCTGTATTTATGTCAAAAAAGTTTAACGTCTGTGTTTTTCCTGGCGTATTAGAAACTCTTGCCAGTGATTTTCGTTGGCAAAGCATATTTATCAATGAGGATTTGCCAACATTAGATCTCCCTATGAAAGCATATTCGGGCTTATTCAATTTAGGACACTGAGACTCCTTTTCGAAACTTCCTATGAACTCTATATCTCGTATGACCATTTACGGCATTTTTTTTGTTATATTATAAATAATTGTTATTTGTAAATAACAAAGAATTAAGAAACTTGCACCAATTTTTTTTTAGATTAAGCGTTTCTTAAAATATGCAAACTTAAGAAACTCTAGAAATATAGTCTACTTAGTCCCTGATTAGCTCTTAACTTATATTTATAAAAAAAGAGAAGTAATTATATATTTGTATACATAACCCACAAAATACATTACTATGAGAAACCATTTTCTTATCTTATCTTTTTTGATATTACCTTTATGGGTATATTCCCAATTAGAGATTGGAGTAAAAGGAGGAATCCATACCTATGAGCTAGACAAATTTACAAATCTTGACCTAACTATAAATAATGTAGACCTTACATTTACACCTAGAGAAGCGAGATATGGGTATAATTTAGGCGTCTACACCAGATTAAAACTTTTAGGTTTTTATATAGAACCTAGCTTAGTCTTTAACTCTACCCGATTCGATTATGATGTTACTTCAGAAAACTACCCTTTCTCGGTACTTTCAGAAGATTTTCTTGAGTTGGATATACCTGTACTTCTAGGTTTAAGATTTTTTAAGCTACTCAGAATCCAAGCTGGTCCTGTAGCACATGTAAATTTGGATTCTACTGCTAGTATATTTGACATAAACGGAGAAGAATATAAGACTAAGAATATGAAGTATAGTTTTCAGCTAGGCGCAGGCTTAGATTTATGGCGCCTGAGAATAGATGCTATATACGAGAGTAATTTTTCATACGTAAGTAATCATGTCAATACAAATGGGAACCAATCTTCAATAGGTAGTAAGGCTCCACGTTTTATTTTCCAAGTTGGATATAGACTATAATTGTGAAGATATTATTATGGAACGATTATTGCATTTTTAAAAGTAATTGCTTTAAACAGCAACTGTTAAAACCAAATAAGCCTGATTCTTTCGGGCTTTTTTTATTGCCCTATTGGAATTAAGTTATCTTTATATTCGAATTAAATTTAATATCTCCCATGGGATTACTCCTTTTCTTCTTTTTATTAGCCATTATTGTATCATTTATGTGTTCTGTATGGGAAGCCGTACTGCTTAGTATCACGCCTTCTTATGTCCAGATTAAAATGCAAGAAGGGAAGACCATAGGACGTGATCTTAATAAATTTAAAGAAGACGTTGACAAGCCACTTTCTGCTATATTGACACTTAATACAATTGCCCACACCGTGGGTGCATTAGGCGTAGGAACCCAAGCCACTAAAGTATGGCCTGCTAATTCTATGGTAACAGGTATAATTATTCCCGTAGTCATGACCTTGGGAATTTTGATTCTCTCAGAAATTATTCCTAAAACTATCGGCGCAAGTAAATGGAGATCTCTTGCACCGTTTACCGTGAAGAGCCTAAAGATTGTTATGGTAGCTCTTTTTCCTCTAGTTTGGTTCAGTCAGTTCATTACAAAATTCTTTAAGGGAAGTAGCCATGGAAGTGTCCTGAGTAGAGCTGACTTTACTGCAATGACCAAGGTAGGAGCTCAATCAGGTATAATAGCACCAAGTGAGTCTAAAATAATCGATAACCTACTGAAGTTTAATTCTGTCCGTGCTAAAGATATTATGACACCACGGATGGTAGTTACAGCAGCAGCAGAAGATCTATCAATAGCTGATTTTTATTTAGAAAACGAAAGTCTAAATTTTTCTCGGGTACCTGTCTTTTCTACTGGTAAGGATCATATAACTGGTTACGTCTTAAAGGATGATATTCTCACCTCTATAATCAAAAAACAAGATTCAGACTCATTGGGTAAGATCAAAAGAGAAATGTCCGTGGTAACAGAAAACATGAGTATCCAACAGACTTTTGATAAACTCATGGAAGATAAGGAACACATTGCTCTTGTAGTAGATGAGTTCGGTGGTATGTCTGGTATCCTTACCATGGAAGATGTTATAGAAACACTTCTCGGGATGGAAATAATGGACGAATTCGATAAAGTAGAGGATCTTCAGCTACTAGCCAGAAAGAAATGGGAAACGAGAGCAAAGAATCTAGGGATCGTTGCTGATGATGATTCTAAGGCTAATTAGCATGTCTATCCCCTTGTCGCTGCAAGCAAAAACTATTTAAAGGTGCTAATTGAAAACTATATTGTTCGTATTAGCATCAAATGCAACGAGCTATGATCCAGACACCATAGAAGCTATAATAGGATTGCCATACAGTTACTTATAAGCAGATATAATTGACATTCTAACTGAAATTGGATGAAACATTATACTCTTTGCTTTCACCAGAGTAATCATAGAATCCCTCTCCTGATTTGCGTCCTAACTTTCCAGCAAGCACCATATTGTTAAGTAACGGACAAGCTGCATACTTTGGATTACCAAACCCTTCATATAATACATCCAAAATAGATTTACAAACGTCTAAGCCTATGAAATCAGCTAATTGTAATGGACCCATAGGATGAGCCATACCCAATTTCATCACCGTATCTATCTCAGCAACTCCAGCCACTCCTTCGTGTAGGGTTTGTATAGCTTCATTGATCATAGGCATTAATATTCTATTAGCAACGAATCCAGGATAATCATTGACAAGTACAGGAATCTTATTTAGATCTTTAGACAAGTTTACTATTTTCTCCGTTGTAACTTCATCCGTTGAATATCCTTTTATTATTTCTACTAGCTTCATAATAGGAACAGGGTTCATAAAATGCATCCCGATAACTTTACCGGGCCTGTTCGTTACACTGGCTATTTTAGTAATGGAAATAGAGGACGTATTAGAACACAAGATGGCATCTTCTGGTGTATACTTATCTATTTCTCTAAATATCTTGAGCTTTAGATCTACATTTTCAGTGGCTGCTTCCACGACGAGATCTACACCTTTTACTGCGTCCTCTATAGATGTAAAGGTTTCTATATTATTGATAGTAGTTTTCTGTTTGTCTTCAGAGATTTTTTCCTTTGCAACCATTCTCCATAAATTCTTATCTATAGTTTTTATTGCTTTTTCTAGAGCTCCCTCGGATACATCACAGAGATGGACAGTAAAATCATGCATGGCAAAAACATGTGCTATACCATTACCCATAGTTCCTGCTCCGATTACTGCTACCTTTTTCATAATATATAAGTTTTATTAAATTTCTTAAGTTTTGTGTGTAAATCACAAATTTTTAAGAGGTCTGCCATTTTCTTGACAGACCTATATTTTTCTTCAGATATAAGTAGGAGGATCAGTTACAAGAAAAACCAATTAATCTTAAGTGATCTAAGTATTCCTCTAGGGTTGATACGGTAATTCCTCTCGCTTCAGATAATGCAGTGAAGTTATCTTGACAGATTTCTTCTGTAGTTGCACCATTTATACATTCTATGCAGTCATTGCTATCATCACCACATGCTATCGCTAATAAGCACAAGAACAATAGACAACTGAATAGATGTAACTTTAATCTTCCTCTCATAATTCTAATTTTATTTAAATGATAATACTTGCAAATAAAGTGAACAGACAATCCTGCTGCGATATTTCATAGCGGTGTATTAAATAAATCATAATTTCCTAAGACTCCAACAAAAATGGATATCTGTAATTTGTCGCTGGGACAAAAGTCTCCTTGATCGTTCTAGGAGAAACCCATCGCAGTAAGTTCATATATGATCCTGCCTTATCATTCGTCCCTGATCCTCTAGCTCCACCGAAAGGTTGTTGCCCTACAACCGCACCTGTCGGCTTATCGTTTATGTAAAAATTACCTGCTGCATTTCTAAGCTTCTTACTAGCTAATTCTACAATGCTTCTATCATTAGAAAATATAGAACCCGTCAGTGCATAATCAGATGTATTATCTATAACATCTAATATCTTTTCAAAATCTGCATCCTTGTATACATATACCGTAAGTACAGGTCCAAATATTTCTTCGCACATCGTCTTGTAATCAGCTTTCTTTGCAAGGATGACAGTAGGTTCTACAAAGTACCCTTTAGAGTCATTACATTCTCCTCCAATTAATACCATTGCGTCTTTACTTCTCTTTGCACCAGTGATATAAGATTTTATATTTTTATATGATTTCTCATCTATTACTGCGTTGATGAAATTAGTAAAATCTTCAGGTGAGCCCATCTTCATAGATTCTATATCTGCTTTCATAAACTTCCATGTCTTTTCCCATAAGGACTTGGGTACGTAAGCTCTAGAGGCTGCAGAACATTTCTGCCCTTGATACTCAAACGATCCGCGCACAAGTGCAGTGGCTAATACTTTAGGATCTGTACTCTTATGTGCAACAACAAAATCTTTACCTCCTGTCTCTCCTACTATCCTTGGATACGTTCTGTAATTATCTAGATTAGATGCAATGGTTCCCCATAGTGACTTGAAAACCCCTGTACTTCCAGTAAAATGAAGTCCTGCAAAATCTCTATGCTTAAAAATTACTTCACCTGTCTCCGGTCCATCTGCAAATACTAGATTTATCACGCCGTCAGGAAGACCTGCTTCTTGCAGTAAGTCCATAATCACATGAGCAGAATATATCTGACTAGCGGCTGGTTTCCATACTACTGTGTTGCCCATAAGCGCTGGAGCTGCAGCAAGGTTAGCGGCTATACTTGTAAAATTAAATGGGGTTATGGCGAATACAAATCCTTCTAGAGCTCTATACTCTAACTTATTCCATATACCTGGCGCACTTTCTGGTTGCTGTGCATATATGTCGATCATATACTGCACATTAAATCTGAAGAAATCACACAACTCACATACGCTATCTATCTCTGCCTGGTAAGCATTCTTAGACTGACATAACATCGTTGCAGCATTCATCCTAGCTCTATAAGGCCCTGCAAGAAGATCCGCCGCTCTTAAGAAAATAGATGCTCTCTCTTGCCAAGGCATATCCTCCCAAGCTGGCTTAGCTTTCAGTGCCGCAGCAATAGCTCTTTCTACATGAGACTTATCCCCCTGTGAATATGTTCCTAGTACATGATTCTTATCATGCGGAGGATGCATCGTTCTCTTATCCTTCGTATTTACTCTCCTTCCACCGATTACCATAGGAACATTAATCTCGGAAGTCTTCATCTTATTGTAGACTTTCTTAAGCTCATTCTTTTCTGGTGAACCAGGAAAGTATTGTAATACAGGTTCGTTAACCGCTACAGGTACATCGAAAAAAGCGTTACTCATTTTTTATATTTTTTGTTTCAAATAATCGTGTAATACATCAGGTACAAAAGCCGAGATATCTCCCTTACCTTTTATAATTTCTCTGACAATTGTAGAACTGATATGCGAGAATGCCGGTTGACTAATTAGGAAAACGGTTTCTAAATCATCACCCATGATATTGTTCAGCTGTGAAATAGTTTTTTCGTAATCAAAATCTGAAGCGTTTCTCAATCCTCTCAGTAAATAACGAGCATTTTTTTCCTTACAGAAATTTACAGTAAGCCCCGTAAAATGATCTACTTTGACCTTTTTATCATTTTTGAACACCTCTTCTAGCCATGCCAGTCGTTCCTCTAGACTAAACAAATATTTCTTTTGCGAATTCATGCCGACTGCTACTATAATCTCATCAAACAGAGGGATCGCTCGATGGACTAGATCTACGTGACCTAGTGTTATAGGATCAAATGAACCAGGGAAGACGACAATTTTTTTCACATATCATAATTATGTCACAAAGAAAAGAAAATATGAAGTTATAAAAGCATCTAGAGCAGAATAACTTAGCTTATAATGTGTGATTCTATGATGACATACGAAAGTTCTATAATCATATTTACAAATAATAGTTTTGGCATTGCGAGGTGCCAAGCAATCTATTATGAAGAGCTATACTTTGATAATCTTAAATGAATCTAAGAACTTATCTACACCGTTGTTAAATGCTTTATCTTCGTTAGAATATACCAGCATGATGTACAATCTATCCTTAACTACAAATACCTTAGTCTTAGAATATAGATTTTGATCTACTAACTTTTTTCTACATATTACACTATCATGCCCCTGTTCTCTCTGCTTTTCTTCGTAGATAAGTTCTCCAGGAAGTCCTTCTATGCTAGAATAAATCAGATCCATAGCCAGCGAGTCATCGCCGAATATAGCACCATCTGGATAATCTATAAAATTGATAGAATAGACATTGCCGTAAGCATCAGGTTCCTCTGACCGGTAAGCTATGAGATTTAATTCTCCTACTTCTGTCAAAGTTTTATTAGAATATTTCGTTAGTTTGTGAGGAACTGTAATAGAAAACGTTTCGTCTTCAGAGACTTGGATCTGCCAGTTTTCTTGAGCTATTATTTGCATTATAAGTAAGAATATTATCATAGATATAACAAATATTCAACCAAAATTCTATAAACTGCTCATTTTCATCTTGAGTTTAACATTTATTTATAGCTGTAAGTCCGACATACTGAGGTCTAAACCTGCAAATGAAGAAGAAGCATTTCTTCAAGATCATTTTAGCCCAGATCAGAAATGGGGATTTCTCAACAAGGAAGGACAGTTAGCTATAGAGGACAGATATGATGATGCTAGAGATTTTAGCCAGTCGTTAGCCGCTGTAAATTATCAAGGAAAATGGGGCTACATTGATAAATCTGGTGAGACCATTGTGGATTATATTTACAAAGAAGCGCATCCTTTTACAGGTGGATTTGCAATAGTTCGCGGTATGGACGACACCTGGAGTGTGATAGATAGTCTGGGCAGTATAAAAAGCAACATAAGCGCTGATAGAATCTCTATAGCAGATAGAGATATCATCAAAATACAGAAAAATAGCATGTATGGTTTTTTAAGTATTTCTGGTGATACGCTCCTGAAAACTCAGCATTCCTTTGCCACTAATTTCTATGATGATTATGCACTTGTCAAATACTTTAATGAGTATCGCCTAGTTAGCAGACAAGGAAAAATGACGCCGCTACCCTACGATAAGGTGTTTAAAATATCTAGTAATATATATAGAATTCGTAAAGATAAATCATACGGTTACCTAGCAGAAACTGGTACGGAGATATGTAAGCCGAGTTACAGCTATGCCTCAGATTTTTTAGATGAGATGGCACTTGTAAAAGAAGTGGACCGCTATGTACTTATCGACAAACAATGTAGGCCAGTAACTTCTTTTTCTGCTGATTATATCAATATGGAGTATCTAGGCGACGGACTAGTCTCTTTCTTAGAAAATGACTTGTGGGGTATTATTAATGTAAAAGAAGAGATTATAGCTGAGCCAATATATGACATGCTCTATAGACCGAGAGAAGGTATGCTGGCCTTTGGAATAGATGATCTATGGGGCTTTATGGATACAAAAGGTAATATTATTACGAAGGCTATCTTTCCTCTTGTATGGGATTATCACGAGGGATTAGCTAGAGTTGTCTATCCTGAGAAGGCAATAGGATTTATAGACAAGAAAGGAGAATTAGTAATTCCGCCTTATTTCTATGAGATCAAAGATTATTATGAAGGTCTGGCAAGAGTGCAGATATATAGATAGCAATTCTTATATTCTAGAAACATGATTATATTTGCGATCAAATTGGAGAAGGGTAAAGTTTTACGAACAAGTAAGAGGGTTACTTTGTATGTAAATCAAAATGCTAGTAATTAGTAGCACTTGCGAAAGAAAGAAACCCTAAGCGGGTTAATTGGTTTTATTTGAAAATAACTAAAATTAAAAGATCATGAAATTTGATATCATAATTATAGGTTCAGGACCTGGAGGATACGTTGCAGCAATAAGAGCATCTCAGCTTGGGAAAAATGTTGCTATTGTAGAGAGAGAAAATCTAGGAGGCATATGTCTTAACTGGGGTTGTATTCCCACTAAGGCCTTACTTAAAAGTGCACAAGTATTTGACTATATCAACCATGCAAAAGATTATGGAATCAAGGTAGCAGCACCTAAGGCTGATTTCCCTGGAATGATCAAAAGAAGTAGATCTGTTGCGGATGGCATGAGCAAAGGTGTCAACTTCCTGATGAAGAAAAATAAAATTACGGTTATAGAAGGTGAAGGAAGAATAGCTAGAGGTAATAAGGTAGTGGTAACAGATAGTAAGAAAAAGAAAAAAGAATACGACGCAGATCAAATTATTGTCGCAACAGGAGGAAGGGCTAAAGAACTACCTCATATCAAAATAGACGGAAAAAAAGTAATCGGCTATCGTGAAGCGATGTCTCTCCCTAAGCAACCTAAAAGTATGGTTGTGATCGGTGCAGGAGCTATCGGTGTAGAGTTCGCGTACTTCTACAACGCTATCGGCACTAAGGTAACTGTTGTAGAATATATGGAGCAAGGATTGTTGCCTAGAGAAGATAAAGATGTATCTAAAGAAATCACAAAAGTGATGAAAAAAGCAGGTATCGAAGTCATGGCTAATGCATCAGTTGAGTCTGTGGATAGTAGTGGTAAATCTTGCCAGGTTATAGTAAAAAGCAGAAAAGATGGTAAAGAAGAAAAGATTACTTGTGATGTAGTACTTTCTGCCACAGGAGTAGAACCTAATACAAGTAATATCGGACTGGAGGAAGTAGGTGTAAAAACAGATAAAGGACTGATAATTGTAGATGAGTATTACCAGACTAATGTAAAAGGTATATACGCTATAGGCGATGTGACGCCTGGACCAGCACTAGCGCACGTGGCCAGTGCGGAAGGTATTATATGTGTAGAAAAGATAGCTGGACATAATCCAGAACCTATCGATTATAACAATATTCCTAGCTGTACGTATTGCAATCCTGAGGTAGCAAGCGTAGGCTATACAGAACAAGCAGCGAAAGATGCTGGCTACGAGATAAAAATAGGTAAGTTTCCTTTCTCTGCTTCTGGAAAAGCTAGCGCATCCGGAGCTAAGGAAGGTTTCGTCAAAATAATATACGATGCTAAATATGGTGAGCTTTTAGGAGCCCATCTTGTAGGTGCTAATGTTACGGAAATGATTGCAGAGATTGTTACTTCTAGAAAACTAGAAACAACAGGTCACGAGATTTTAAAAGCAGTACATCCTCACCCTACTATGAGTGAAGCTATTATGGAAGCTACCGCTGCGGCTTATGGAGAGGTGATACACTTATAAAAAAAGATAAGTAGGAATTAATAAAAAAACCGATTGTATAAGCAACCGGTTTTTTTTTGGTACGATTTATATAAATTTTTCATGTTTTGTTTTGAAGGTAAAGCTCCGATATAGATAAATCAGCTAATTAATCTTGCCATACTGTATGAAAGAATTATAGAACAATCTTTTACAAATGTTTATGATATTGGATAAATATGCTATCCTAGAAAAAGAAATCCAAAAGAGTGATGATTGCCTTAGGTTTTGTAATTTTGAATTGTAAAAATAGTAGAGTATGATAAATTTTTCTTCAGCAGATTTGAATGCGGTAAGTATTCATGGTATAGGAAGTAAGCAAGAAAACGAAGGTGTATTGTTGTCTGATAGGCCTAACATTATAGAGACGGACGAGCTCAAAGGCTCTCTGCTTAAATACTTTTTCTCTAGCTTTAGAGAACCAGCTTTCCATAGTTTTCATTTTTCTAGTGGTGACCTTAGTCTAAATGCGATCTATAAATTTGCCACTCAGATTTTTGAAAACCCGACCCGTTTTCATGAGATATCTATAGATATAGCGGAGCAACTATACGAGAAATCTAATCATCCCAATATTAAAAATGGAGATCTGATGATGTCTTATATAAGAGATGTATTAGTAGAAGATGAGTTAGTAGATGCTATAGCAATCATAAAGTCAGAGTCTAAGGATACTTTTCTGAAATTAGAGAAAGCATCTAAAGCCATAAAACTTAATCTCGATAAGGGTGTCAATATAGAAAAGATGGACAAGGCTTGTATCATACTCAATACCGAAAAAGAAGATGGTTACAAGTTATGCATAGCTGATAAGCTTAACAAAAAATCAGAAGCACAATTCTGGAAATCCGATTTCCTGAATGTAATCAATCGTTCTGATGATTATCATATGACCAAGGATTACATACAAGCAACTAAAGGGTTTGTAAAAGAAAGACTTAAACCTTTATTCGAAATAGATAAAACGGATGAAGCGGCTATCTTGAATAGGTCAAAAAATTACTTTAAAAACGAAACAGAATTCAATGAAGACGATTACAAGAAAACTGTTTTCCAAGATGATAAAGCCGTTGCTTTGTTTGATGAGTACAGTAAGGATCTTGCGGAGGAGAAAACTGTCTACTTAGCACCTACCTTTTCTGTATCTGATGCTGCGTACAAAAATCAATCTTCAGTATTTAAAAGTGTGCTTAAGCTAGATAAAAATTTTCATGTCTATATACACGGTGACAGAGATCTGATACAAAGAGGATCAGATGAGGATGGTAGAAAGTTTTACAAAATATATTACGAAACAGAATCTTAACGATCACCTAGCAAAGAATCAGCTATATGACTGAAGAGCTTTTTACCTGTATTTGTATTATTGCTTATTGCCGTCTGGATATCCTTAAATTCATCTATGGCTAAGATCTCTTTAATATATTTAACTTCCTTATCTTCTATAATCTTTACCGCCATAGACCATGACCCAAAAACAGGAGCTTCTATACTTCCTTCATAGAGCAATTTTGGACTAAGATTGCGGGGGTCTTTTTTTATCTTTTCAAAAAGAATTTTCACATCTTCTTTAGGACCCTCTAGTATCTGAACAAATTCGCGTTTATAATATAATAAACAGCCAGTTATGCCCTTTTTGAGGTTATTTCTTTTAGAAGTAGAAATAATTGCTTCTATGTCTGATTTTTTAAGACCAGATCTCGCTAGACTAGTGTATACAAGCTCGTACATTGTTAATTATTTGTTGTTGGTATTATTTGTTAATGTCAAGCTAAGCAATTTAATGGGATAAAACAATACTGTATCATCCTTACCAAATCAGAGTGACTCAGCTAAGTGCATGTAAAGTTTAGACTTTTTATAAAGCTTACCATCGTAGTTTTTTATCTGCCCTTCTAATAGTTTATTCGTATCCTGAGTTACTTTCTTACCCCACTTATATAGATCCGCGTTTAACGCCTTATCCTTTTCTATAGCTGTATCTATCTCATATAGGTAGCTACTGAAATGCTTTGCCGTATCTTCTTTAGTATTTTGAAGTAGATGAATAAAGAAACAATTTCCATTAATGGTTTTTACATCTTCTTGTAAGTCTTCCACATCATCGTTAATTTCTGTCACAAGATCAAAGTTTCTCCAAGCACTTAGTTTATATTCCTTTTTAAGTTGTGGAATATAATCATAAATTATTCTCCTTAGTAATTTGACATCGCAAGATTTATAGAAATAGTAGTAGGAAAGCTTATACCTTGTAGGTAGCTTACCTTCTCTTAGCTCCAATTCGTGCTTTTGGTACTTTTTTATTTGTTGTAAGTAATCATCATGTTTCTGTATCGGAACACCTAAGTTGGTTAAATTAGCAGATATAGCTTTCCAATAGCCATTTAACTTTTGCTTATTAATTTTCCAACTCGATTCTAAATAATTATCCAAATCGTATATAAGGAATTGTAAGTCTACCAGATTTTCATACAGCATACAACCATTGACATAATTACCCTTCTTAAGAAGAAAAGGTAGTTTCCTATACTCAAATAATTTCTCTATTTTATTTCTTATTTTCTTATCCATTGGGAAATATTTATAAATAGATGCAAATATAAGGATTCAACTGAATACTGACACTTTACTCATTGAGGACTACTAAAGAATAATTACCAAAAGTAGATTAATCAGTCTTTTAAATTTAGCAACATCTATTCCTTATATTTATGTTATTATAAAATCACCCCCTTAAACATACCCCTCGCTTATGGAAAAGATAATAATTTATTTCTCCCTTATTCTACTCATGACATCCTCTTATACTTGCCTTAATGCTCAGATTTTTGATAAAATAGCAAATAGAACGAAAGATAAGCTTGTAAATCAGGTCGAAAATAAAATTGCTGATAGAATTGCCCAGGAAATAGCTTCTAGAGCCGTAAGAAAGGTAGATCAGGTATTTGATTCCCTGTTTCAGGAAAGCTACAAATCGGATAGTGCCTCCTACGCTGATTTAGGAAAGTCTTACGGTGACTTTCTAGTAGAAATGAATAGGGCTGCAGACCTACCACCCTCCTACCAGTTCGATGTAGAACTCGAAATAGAGGTAGAAGATTATGACAAGAAAAAAACGAAGATGAACATGTTACTATCTAAGTCGAAGGGCATATTTGGGATTAGGCAATTAGAAGACGGTGCTTATCAGACCATCGTTATAGATAGAGATAAAGATATTATTGCCATGTACAATGAAGAGGAAAAAACTGTTCAAGCATTGCCTAATATGATGAAGTTTGCAAGTGCTTTTGTAAACAATGAAGAGATGGAAGAAAAATTTGTGATGATTGAAAAAACTTCAAAAACGAAGAACGTAGAAGGTTATGTCTGTCAAGAATGGAAAGGTGAAAATGAGGAAGAAAAGATCAAGGCATACATGGCTGAGGACTTTCCTATAAGCTGGAACGAAAGTTTTGGAACCATGATGAAAGACTTTATGCCAAAAGACTATCAGGAGAACATGAAAAAAGTAAAAGGTTTTATTTTAGAATCTGAAAATACGATTAAGAAAGGTAATAAGAAATCTAAGTGGAAAACAAAGAATGTGATATTAGATGTAGCTACAATTGATAACAGTACATATGCTAAGCAAGTAACTAATTAAAACTTACGACTCATTCTTATCATTATTAAGTAAGATTTCTCGGCTCCGCTCTGAATTAATCTATAGCATATGGTTGCATGATCCTTGGGCTCATTACATTCGCCCAGTATGACAATCATAATTTAGATGGCAACTTATTCATAATTCCTATCCTTTTCTTCAATATAGAGGGAGCATACAGAAGCCGCCATATCAGTAGTATGTACTGACCTCTTCCAAGTACTTGGTTATAATTATCTCACCAATTTATCTGACGGAATTTGTACAATAAAATTTGACAATTAAATATCAGCGAATGTTTTTTAGTTTTACTTGGTTGCAGTAACAATACAGTAACTAAAAATCTTTCTATCTAATCCTAGCACCATCGTAAGCAAAGGCGAAATAAGATTATTCCATCTTTCTGTATTCATTTTACGTAGCCCAGAACTCAAGAATTCTTTAGCTAAGAAACTAACAACCTTAAGAGGTGTATAAGCAACAGATGGTGCAACCTTCCACGAAATATCTTCTACTTTAATATTCTTAAAGCCTATGTCTTTCATAGTGGCGATAAATTCTGGTAGCAGCGCAAGATCAGTTATGACCCAACAATCACATAACTTTCTATATGCAGATCTAGTTATAGTTGTAGAAAAATCTAATCTTTTTCTAAATCCGTCCCCTATTGCTATTTTACCTCCGGGCTCTAGTAGACGATATGCCTCCTTTAGAAACTTTCTTTTAGAATTGCCTTCTGCATAACAAGAGCTTTCCATCGCAGTTATTGCATTGAAGCTTTCTGCATCTAGATTAGTATCAGTGTAATCCTTTAATTCCACAGATGTTTTTATTCCTGCAAAATGGTCTAATTCTTTAGACTTTTCTATCTGCCAAGGCACAAGTGTTACTCCCTTCACTTCTAAGGTATCTTTTTTCTGTTTAGCAAATCTAATGAATGCCCCTGTTCCGCATCCCATATCTAGCAATCGTGTTATCTTATCATTGTGCACTACCCTTTGCAGGATCTGACTATTCATCTCTACTAGCATCTTCTCTAGATTAAACCATGAGAAAAATGATCTAGCATAACCAAAATGCATATTGTAGTTAGCGCTCCAATGTCCATAGTCAGCTCCAGCTTCCTCGTAGTAGCGGACAAGTAATTTTTTCTCTTCCGATTTCTTTTTACTTAGAACAACACTAGGATCTCTCATAATAGTATTTTGTATTTTCAAAAATTATTGAAACAATATGATAAAAAAAATGAGTCAGAAAAACTTCAAAAACTTAGAAAAAAACCAATTCTTCTCTACCTTAATTAGTGCGGATAATGCTTTGTCCGATTGCTTAGCCATTTTACTAAGCTCCGTAGTCATTTTTTTAAACTCCTTGTGATCTATATTCTTTTCACTAAGTTTAGCCTTACTTACCTTGTCTAGCATTCGTAATACAGGAATCAGTTCTCTTCGCCTTCTTTCTTCAGCTACCTGCTTTGTCATAGTCCAGATATCCTTTTCAGAATAGAAATACTCTTTCCTATCATTTGGTTTAAATTCTTTGAAGACTATGCCCCACTCTATCAGAGACTTAAGACTCATACTTACGTTTCCTCTAGATATACCTATCTCTTCCATGATATCTTCTGCTGTTCTGGAGATGGGTGAAATCATAAGAATGGCATGTATCTGCGCCATAGTTCTACTTATCCCCCAGCTACTACCTAATGCTCCCCAAGATTGTATAAACTGATCTTTCGCCTCTGTATAATTCATAAGTCTCTTATTCTACTTATAAAAGTATTACTAATTTTTGTATTTTCAAAAAATAATGAAACCAATTTATCTTTCATCTTTTTTAGTACCTGAGAGACGTATTTACTTTATCATTTATTTATCAAGGTGCAGGATTAGGAATTCTCTCATGTACTTCATTAATATCTTTAAGAATTTCATCTGTGATATTTACATCTATCGAATCGATGTTTTCTTTGAGCTGCTCCATAGTTGTAGCTCCTATAATATTGCTTATCATAAATGGTCTAGTATTGACAAATCCCAAGGCAAGTTGTGTGAGGCTAAGATCATGTTTTTCTGCAACCGCTAGATATTGTGTTGTCGCATTATGAGGAATTTCTCCTAGGTATCTACTCATTCGATTCTTATACTGATTCAGTCTATTCTCTGGCTTGTCTGTTCCTTTATGATATTTACCTGATAGAAGTCCCATACCTAGAGGTGAGTACGCTAGTATGCCTATCTGTTCTCGTATAGCTACTTCTGATAGACCTATCTCTAAAGTCCTATTGAGTAGGCTATATGGATTCTGAATACTGACAGGCCTAGACATATTAGCAGTAGATGTTTCTGCAAGATGTCTCATGGTACCCCAGGGCGTTTCGTTTGATAATCCATAGTACCTAATTTTTCCAGCATCTTGTAATTGCTTAAGCGTAGATACCACTTCACCTATATTATCTTTCCAAGTTGGATTATGTGTATAGTCTCTCTGACCGAACATATTAGAACCTCTGTCAGGCCAGTGCAATTGGTAGAGATCTATATAATCTGTCTGTAGGCGCTGAAGAGATAGATCCACAGCTTCGTGTATAGCTGCTGCAGAAAACCCTATATTATTTCTAATATACTTTAGATTTGGAGCAGGTCCTGCCACTTTAGTTCCTATTATAATCTTATCTCTGTCTCTTCTATTAGTTAACCATGTCCCTATATATTTTTCAGTAAGTCCCTGCGTTTCTTTCCGAGATGGAACGGCATATAACTCAGCTGTATCTATAAAATTCACTCCCTTATCTATGGCATAATTTAACTGCTCGTGTGCTTCTTTTTCTGAGTTCTGTTCTCCATAGGTCATAGTTCCGAGACATATCTTACTTACTTCGATATCTGTATATCCTAGTTTTGAATACTTCATTATTATTTATTTTACCTTTATTTTGTTTCTAGTATTGTACTTCTTTTCTGCTCTATAGCTGTAAGATTTGATTCTATTTTTCTGAGTTCGCTATTCAGTGATTGACATAAGCGAGTAACCTTATCCATAACTGATTGTACATTGCTTAATGTATTTTTAATCTTCTGTTGTACAATCCAGTCAGAGATAAGATTGTCAAAAAAGAAATCTATAAAGGTGTTGAAGTTTTCCATCTTGATGTGGAAATCAGCATTTACTCCGATGTCTCTGAGCTCAATGTGAAAGGCATTCAGTTTTCTTTTGGCTAGGTGTAGAACACTATTAGCACTATCTATTGCTCTACGCTTATTATAGTTTCCATATCCTCCTTGACGTCCAGCGTAATTTCCCCATTGCCTAGCACTTTTGAGATGTTGGTTTATCTTTGCCAGAACATTTAGTGCTTCGTTACCTGCATGTAAAGCTTCTTTGATTTCCTTAATGTGGATGAAATTCTTATCACTTTCCTTCGCAAGGTGCATGAGTTCTCCTGCAACGATGGATCCACTAGATATGATTTCTTTTTCTCTTACTTTTTTCAGTCCATTCAGATTAGCGACATAGCTGTCTAGAGCAGCCGTCTTCTTCTCTAGTAGTTCTTTTTCGAATTCTAGTAATTCTAGAGTTTTCTTGAGCTCATTATACTTCAGGGTAGCTTGTAAATATTCCTGACGCTCTCTATCTAGCTGTTCTTCCTTATTTCCTAACACTTTAGAAAAAAGTGATTTAAGTCCTGCTTTTTCTAGAGCTTGAACGTCCTTAAACTCAGACTCAACTCTCTTGTCAAGTTTACTAAGCTCCTCATTGCCGAGCTTGTATTCTTGTGTAATCTGATGTAGGTGATTATTGACTTTTGTCAACGCACTAATTTCGGACAGTACTTGCTCTATCTTATGTTGTGTATTCGATTTCATCTTAGGCACAAGATAAACATATGCTTTTATTGCATCAATAAAACAACACTTAAAATCTGATAAACCTAATTGCTTTTTGCCTATAAATTCTGTATTTATTTTACATAAAAACCAGATCTTTTGCTATGCAAGCCAAATGGACTTATACATTATCGCTCATTTCTATGCGTCTATTTCTATCATATGTCAAAAAACTACTACATCTAATAAATAAAAATCCGTACTTTGTAGTTAATTACAATAGCTTTATATAAATAAAAAATCTTAAGAAAATGGGTATTCTAAGTTCGATGAAAAAATTACTATTTGGTGCAGAGAGTATAGCTAAATCTGCTGCGGACAAAGCGGGAGATTTTGCATTAGATAAAGGTGCTGATATTGTCAATAAATCAAAAGATGTTATTTCTGATGCAGCTGATGCAGTAGGTGACAAAACGAGTGGCTTAAGAGATGCGATCTTAGACGGATCTGAAAATATATTAGAGAAGACAAAAGACATAGTTTCCGATACAGTGGATAAGGTATCTGATTCTGATATTGTAAAAAAAGCTACTGATAGTGTGGAATCTATAGGATCTAAGATTATGGAAAAAGGAACTGACGCCATAGACAAGGCAAAAGATATGGTATCAGATACAACTGATAATACAATGGATCTGGGCAAAGATGCTGTAAGCAGCACTTCATCTAGTATAGAAACGGCAGGTTCTGTTGCTACCGGAGCAGGTGCCGCTGCCTTAGGGAAAACACAAGAATTTACAGAAAATGTAGGTGGTAAGGTATTAGACACAGGTTCGGAGATGGTGGATAAAGCCAAAAATTTCACAGAAGATGTAGGATCTAAAGTACTAGAAAAAGGAGCCGAGGCTACAGAAAAATTTGGCGAAGTGGCAGAGAAAGTAGGTGGTAAAGTAATAGAGACAGGACAAGACTTATCAGAAAAAGTAGGTGAAAAGGTACTGGATCTGAAGGATTCTATGGTAGAAAAAGCTCAGGATATATCAGAAAAACTAGGTGACAAATTAGACGAAACGATGGAAAAGGCAGATGCTTTCCATGCTGAGGAAGCTGCCAAACCTAAAAGAGAGTTTGCAGAAGACACTTTAGATGCTAGTGGATCGTTACTAGAAGGAACAGATGATTTCTTCTCAAAAGCCGCTAAGTATGCCGACGGTGATCATGGGGCTTTTTCAGAGGGTAAGATTACAATCAAGGAAGACAGAGTGGACATAGCAAAGGATATACCTGCTTCTAAAGCAGCAGGTTTTCTAGATCTTGACGGTGATGGTGACGAGATTATAGATGATGCCATAATAGAAGAATAAAAAAGATTGCTCAAGAGGCAACGGTTTAGCTTTATAGGGTATCTATGATATGAAGCAGAATTTATCAAATGTCTCCTTTAAACATTAAGGGTATTACAGAGATTAAACTCATAGAACAATGTCTTCTGAATGATCGCGTATCGCAGAAGCAACTGTATGAGTTGTATGCACGTAAGATGTTTTCACTGTGCAAGCGATATGCTAGGTATGAAGCAGAGGCTGAAGACTTTATGCAGGAAGGATTTGTAAGTGTTTTTAGAAATCTTCATCAGTTTAAGCGTAATGGTTCATTCGAGGGCTGGATAAGACGTATAATGGTAAATACTGCACTTAAGCATATCAAAAAAAAATCCTTTAGTCATGAGATACCAGGTATAGAAGACTATAAGCATCGGTCTGTAGATCCAGATATCTTCTCTAAGCTTTCTGAAGATGAACTGATGAAACTAATATCGGATCTCCCAGATGGTTACAGAACAGTGTTTAATTTATTCGCCATAGAAGGTTACTCCCACAAGGAGATAGGCATACAATTAGAAATAGGTGAAAGTACTTCTAGATCACAGTTAGTAAAAGCAAGAAGACTACTTCAGCAAAAGATTGAAAATTTAAAAAAGATAGCAGTGTGAGCAAGCTAGATAAAGCATTTAATGAAAAATTATATCACCGTCAGGAGTCAGTTCCTGAGGGTGTATGGGATAAGATAGCCTCAGATCTGGATGCTATCCCTAAAGACCATAATAGCAAATACTTGTTCTATTGGATAAGCACAGCTGTTATCGTAGTTTCCATGGTAGCAGTCGGTCTATATAAGTATTACGACAACTCTCCTATTCCTTCATCAGACTCAGATCGTGTAAGTTATTCTAATAATCTTGAAAATGAGAAAAGAAATATCGCGTCTATTAAAAAAGGAGCAATTATTACGAATAGGGAGACTTTTACTGGTTCAGCACTTTCATCTACACTAGAAAATACTTTAACTGATAATACCGAAACTACTGATATACAATTAAATACAGTTCAAAATATAGTATCAAATAATAAAAACAATCTAAGTCTAACAAAGCAAAATGGATATCAATCTCCTATTGTTAAAAATGATTTTTTCTCTGTAAGAACGGAGCAGGCTCTAGAAGATCCTACACATAGCTATCTATTACCCACTAATACAATCAACGAGCAACGTGGAAGTATAAATCTAGGAACTACTAAAAAAGCCACTGACCAAAAAGACATCTATAAGCTCGATGAAAGCTCCAAGTTATCGAACTATTCTAGTAGATTAATTACTGATGCTCCATCACTATTACCTAGAGATATAGTGAAAATAGAGAACGAGATAAGAGATTATGATGCGAACAGATTACTAACCGACTGCCCTTCTTTTATCGAAACTAGACCAGGATTTCATTTAGAATTATATGTATCTCCAGACTATGCAGTTAGATCATTCAGTTCAGCGGATCGAGGTTTAGAAAACTATATTGATCAAAGAATAGTTACCGAAGAACCTTTTTTCTCTTATTCTGCTGGATTCAGAATATCATACACTATGAAGACAGGGATGGCTTTCAAGACTGGTATTAATTATTCTCAGATCAATGAAAGATTTGATTATATCAATCCAGATTCTATCCAGATTCTTACTTTAGAAGATGGGGAAGGAAATATCATCGAACAAACTACGCTCTATGGTAGAGGTGAAATTAGAACGCATAATGCCTATAAAAGCCTGGATATTCCCTTGTTAGTAGCATTAGAAATGCCCTTCAACGATAAGTTTAGTGTAGGGCTAAATACGGGTGTATTTGTCAATATGTTATTTAGCCAAAAAGGGACTTTTCTAGATGAAGAGCTCAAGCCTGTAAGTATTTCTGGTAGTAACTATAAATCTAGCCTAGGACTTAGTTTCACGGGTAGTATAGCTATGCATTATTACTTGTCTCCTCGTCTAGACTTTATGATAGAGCCTAATCTTAGGTATTACTCCCAGTCTTTCACCTCTGACTCTTATCCAGTTACCCAAGAATACCTGAAACTGGGACTATTGACGGGGATAAGATATAATTTTTAGTACCTAAGGCAACGAATCAATATTGAGCAATCTCTTACTTATATACAACGATAAAGAACAATGAAAAGTAAAACAACATTAAAAACAATAATGCTCCCAATAGCGATCTTGTTTTTAGTATTGAGCTCATGTATAGATGAGTATAACAGGTTTTCAGCATATGAGGATAATAGTTTGTTAGATAATTTCTTCAGAACAGTACAGTCCTACGAAGAGAAGGTTATAATAGATAATCAGAGTATTAGCACGATCTATACAGATCACAATGCTGTCATTACAATTCCAGCTAATGCTTTTGCAGACCTCAATGGAAATGTGGTCTCAGGAGAAGTAGAATTTACCTATTTAGATATTATAGATCAGAGTCTTATAATGCTATATCACGTTCCTACTATATCATCAGGAGAAATGATAGAGAGTGCTGGTGTTTTCAGACTAAGTGCTCAGCAATCAGGCGTAGAACTGCAGCTAGTAGAAAAGATAAAAATTCAACTACCTAGTGAGAATCCTGTTGATGATATGCGTTTATTCTATGGAGAAGAATCAGAAAATGACCAGTTTGACTGGCAAGTGGTATCATCTACTGGGTCTGAGCTAGGCTGGGAACAAGTCACCATTAATGAATGGAACATACCTGACTCACTAAATGGGTTTGGTTTTGGGTACGAGTTTCTTGTCGACTCTCTTACATGGATTAATTGTGATAGATTTAGCAATATTCCAGAAGACGAGCAAACGAGCGTTTGTGTATCTCTTCCTGATGAATTTACCAATAAAAATACGGCAGTCTACATCGTGTTTAATGATATTAAAAGTGTAATAGGATTATATGGAGATCCGCAGAAAATGTTATTTTGCGATAGTTATGAGTCTTGTCCAGTCGGTTATGGCGTTACTTTTGTAGTAATATCATCAAGAGAAGATGGAACTTATAGACTAGGAATAAAAGAAACTGTGCTAGAAAAGGATCATGAGGAAAGTATAGAACTAGAAGAAAAAACAATACAAGAAATACTGGACATACTAGGTATGTTCTGATAAGATTATTTTTATTCGTAAATGGGAGCCGCCTGTCTGGTTAAAGTACTAAGGCAGGCCTTTTTTTGTCTTTAGCTTAAAATCTTTTATCGTCTATAATTTACCTTTTATATCTGCAGGACTATATTTTACGGACTTCAGTACTTTCCCATCTTCTGTTCTATAGACTAGAAATTCATCGCCTTTCTTTTCTATGTGAGATACGGTAGCGGACTTTGCCATGTAGTGCGTCTGAGTTGCTTCTGCTTCTTCTAGTGTTTTGCATACCTTACTCATATTTGACCGTTGCACCTCATCAAATAATTCCTTAAACTTACTACCTAGCCCAAATTCTAGAATAGCACCTGACAACACATACTGAATATCACAGAATGCGTCAGCAACTTCTACAAGGTCATCATTCTGGATAGCTTCCTTCAGTTCTCTTAACTCTTCCTCTAGCAGATTAATCCTCAGCATGCACCTCTTAGGAGCAGGGATCTTGGGTTTGTCCAATATCGGTAAATTAAATGTATCGTGAAATCGTGCCACATCATTCAGTGCATTAGGCTCCTCCATTTCTTTCATCTTAGGTTTTGATATTTATAAAAGATCAAAAATACATTATTAAAATTTATTATATTAATATAAATCTATATGAAACAAGATCATCAAACTGGATGGCTCTACAGTGTTTAACTTTCTAAGTAATACAGGACAAGAAGTTTGATGATATAACACTTAGATTTTTTAAATCTCTTCATAGAAAAATAGAAGGTTAATCGAATAAATGGCTTATTCCATAGTATTTAGTAGATTGGAGCTAGAAAACTATTTATCATTGTTTAAAGCCCTGGAATAAGACTAAAATTTAATATGGAAGTACTGTCAATCAACAATTTAACGAAAACCTACGGTAATGTCAAAGCGCTAGATAATCTGAATTTAAAGATAGAGTCAGGTAATGTTTTTGGTCTACTTGGTCCCAATGGTTCTGGTAAAACCACTACTCTAGGTATTATCTTAGGCATATTATCTGCGGATTCTGGTTCCTTCAGTTGGTTTGGAGGGAAGTACGGGGATAACCCACGCAGAAAAATAGGATCTATACTAGAGACGCCAAATTTCTATCCATATCTGACAGCTTCTGAAAATCTAGAGATTGTAAGAAGAATAAAGAAAGCAGATAAAAGTAATTTCGATGACCTACTAAAAAAGGTAGACTTATACGAAAGAAGAAGTTCCAAATTCCAAACCTACTCCCTAGGAATGAAACAGAGACTAGCGATTGCCTCTACTCTTATCGGCAGTCCTGAAGTACTTATTTTTGATGAACCTACTAACGGTCTAGATCCACAAGGAATCGCAGAAGTAAGATCTATACTAAAAAATATAGCCGCAGAAGGAAAGACGGTGATACTGGCTAGTCATATATTAGATGAAGTAGAAAAAATCTGTAGTCATGTAGCCATTATACGTTATGGAAAACTGTTAGCATCTGGTGGAGTCGGAGCTATTCTATCAGATGATAATACAATAGAGTTAGGGGCAAATGATACCGAAAGTATTATACGCTTTATGGCTGATAATTATGGAATCCACAAGCATGTGATACAAGGTAAGATAGTAGAATTCCAAGTTGGTAATGATATCACTTCTAGTGAGGTCAATAAGAAAGCACTAAGTAAGGGAATCGAACTTTCACACCTTGTTTTAAGAAAGAAAAAATTAGAAGAAGAATTTTTAGAAATCACTAGTAAGTAAATAATACGGAGCAATGATTATAGATTTATTAAAAACGGAGTATTTAAAGTTTAAGAAGAACTCGACGGTTACAATACTTTTGGCTTTCTATTTTATCTTTCTACCCTTCTCTATATTTTTAGGGTCCGAGCTAAAAGATTCTATTCCAGCTTTTATATCTAATAAAAATGCTTTTTTCGTATTTCCATCTACTTGGGATTATATGGGATATGCAGGCAGTTGGTTAGTATTTTTCTTTCTTGGTGTAGCCATCATTTACATGACTTGTAATGAAATAGCTTACAAAACACTTCGTCAAGGTATCATAAACGGTTATACGAGGATAGATTTTTTCGTAGCTAAATTCTCCACACTTGTACTTCTTGCTGTTATTGCCACCTTATACTACGCTATAATAACAAGTATCCTAGGATATTTTAATACGGAAGATCTAACTTTGGCAGTTTATCTAGAGAATATTTCTGCTGTTGCTAGATATTTCTTGATGTGCATGGGCTATTTTAGTTTAGCTCTTTTGTTTGCTTTTGTTTTGCGAAAATCAGGATTAGCCATTTTCTTATATCTATCCTACGTAATCATTATAGAGCCTATAATAAGAGGCGGTTATACGTATTCTATAGGTAATAAGTATGTCAATTATTTCCCAATGAACGCGACAGAAGACCTTATGCCTTTACCTTTGTGGAGATTTGCAGAAGCACTACCTCAAGGAAAACAGGATATGGATTTTGAATTTCTTCTATCTTATCCTACTGCAACCACACTTACGATAATTTATAGTATTATTTTCTTAGGATTAGCCTACTTTAGTTTCATGAAAAAAGATATCTGACTCATAATAGATTTGACATAATATGAAAATTCTCCAGAGAAAGTTATATCCATTCTTTCTAAAAAAGAAGAAGTAATTTATACAATTTTTTTTTCCAATGAGTTCTTAATGTAGAGATTCAAATCAGATCGTGTAGACAAACAACAAGCACATATCAAGGACAATATTTACATCATTATTTACTGTCGTGGTAATCTTGTAAATGATAAACCGACGGTAATTTTTTCAGGTCTAATAAGAAAATTCTCCTAATATTATATTCCGTAAATAAGATTCAGTATACCATTCTATAATTATTAGATAATTCCCATAATTAAGCCTTACTTTTGCGTCATGGCGAAAACAAATTTTTGGAATGGATCAGAGAAATACTTGTGTGATCCGGAACTTGCACAGGCTTTTCATATGGCTAGAACATTAGGCATGCCCTTACTAATAGAGGGTGAACCAGGTACGGGTAAGACTGAACTACCTTTACAGTACGCATCTGATATGAAACTAGATCTTCATGTCTACCCTGTAGGATCCAAGAGTAATGTAGAGCAATTTGTTGCAAAGTTTGATCATGTCAAATATTTAAGAGATTCTCAGATAGAAGTTCTGAATTCTCAAAGAGTAGAAAAAGGACTAGATAGTACTCTCAGTACTGCAGGTAGATCTACAGAAAACTTAGATGATTATATAGTTATGGGACCGGCTGCTAGAGCTTACAGTTCGCCACATTCTGTATTGCTTATAGATGAGATAGATAAGGCACCTAGAGAATTCCCTAATGACTTACTCTACGCGCTTAGTCATAGAAAATTTATACTTCCGGAATCAGGTAAAGAAATACAAATCTCGGAAGAAGATATGCCTGCGATTGTTATTACTAGCAATAGAGAGCAAGAATTACCTACCGCTTTCAAGGGACGATGTATCTATCATTACATACAATTTCCTGAACCAGAGATTATGAGTCAGATCGTACATAAGCATTATCCTGAATCGGATGAGGAAATTGTACAAGTAGCTATAGATATTTTTTATCATCTGAGAAGAATGGGCCTAGAAAGAGCTCCCTCCACTAGGGAATTGCTAAATTGGCTAAAGTATGTTCAGACCTTTAGTAAGAAAGAAGCACTAGAAAGAATTAACAACTTAGCTGGTATAGGGGCGCTGATCAAAACTCAATCTGATCTAGAGAAGGTGCAAAGACTTTTATTTGATGGATCTAAGGATGACTATGGCAGAAGATCTAATGCGAACTAATTATGTTTCCTAGCCTACCATCCATACTGAGATCTTATGGCGTTCCTGCTGATATTAGAACGCTTTTATTGCTCAGGAAAGCAATGGAAAAGGGTCTGGTAAAAACCCTGGGTGATATCTATCTGGTTTTAAAATCTATAGTTGTTAAAGATCCATCTCAGCAAGGACCGTTTACGATGGCTTACTATGCTTACTTTTTACAGATAGATATACAATCTGGAGAAACCTTAGATGATGCAATACAAAGATCTGTAACCTTCAAAAAATGGAAAGAAAAATTCCTATCGGATCATCCTGATAAGCACTATAATTTATCAGCTCTTATTAATCAATTTTTAGACGAGATACATCTCACAAGTTATGATATTAAGAAAATAATCGATGGTAAGGATATCCTGGCAGAAGACGACCCTGATCAGTTAGATAATGACGTTGCTAACAATGGCAACAGTAATGCGAGAAGATACCTCGACAAAGCAGCAGATTATACAGGCGTAGACTTAGAAGAAATTCTTAGGCGAATGGAACGTGTAAGAAAACAACAATCTAGTAGACATGGAGGCGGTAGTCACTGGATAGGTACTGGGGGGATATCTCCCTACGGTCATGGAGGTGCTGCAAAAGGTGGCGTCAGAGTCGGTGGGTCTGGAGGTGGAAGGATGGCAAGAAAAGTATTTGATAACCCTAGATATTTTCCGATAGATCTACAATCTACTCTTCGCGATGACAATATAGATGCTGCGCTTGCATCACTTAAGGGTGTAATAGAAGACAGCGCAGAAACTAAACTAGATGTAGACAAGACTATAAAAGATGGTCTAAAAAGAGGTGGTCTGTATCTCCCTGAAATGAAAGATATTCATACGGAGAAAATGCAAATCATCTTGCTTATAGACAATGGTGGATATTCTATGGATGGCCATATTGGTATCGTAACGGAATTGTTCAAGAAGATGAAAACTAGATTTGCTCATGATCTTAAGGTTTTCTACTTCCATAATACCATCTACAACGTAGTGTACTCAGATGCTAGAAGATCTAAAGCTATACCTTTAAAGCATATAACGGATCTCAATAAAAATTATAAACTATTTATAGTCGGTGACGCAGCTATGGCACCTTATGAATTGAACAGAAATTCTGTGAATCACTGGCTAAAACTCAAAGAAAAATTTAGAAAAATAGCCTGGCTTAACCCTGATGCTGAAAAGTACTGGTCGCAAACACAAACCACAGTTTATCTATCTCAGATGTTCGACATGTATCCCTTAAGTCCTAAAGGAATAGAAACAGCTGTAAGAACTATGAATAGAAAAACGAATGAAATGTATTAGATAAAGTATACCCTTATCATAGAAGATATACTTTATCTATTTATATATTATACCAGTTTAGAAACTAAAGGCAAGTCCACCTGTAGCAAAGAAAAGGTTGTAGCCCACTTCACCGAAGATATTAAATGAATTACTAAGCTGATATCTTACACCTGCTACAGGCCCTGCCATCAGATCAATACTATTATTAGAGACATTACTATTATCAAAACTTTGATTCACTAATATGATCCCTATCTGCACTGCTGCATAGACATCTAATTTCTCAACTTCTATAACAGAAAAATGATAAGTCGCTCTAGGGGCAATACCTAACTCACGATAATTTGCACCGGTGTTAATACCCAAAACGGATCCACCACCAGAGAACCTTAATCCTGCCATAGCTCCGATACTTATTATTCCAAAGTCACCAGTCTGCTTAAATGCTTTTTCAAAGGAGCCATGCACACCTATGCCAGTTCCAAATCTTCCTCCTAGTCCTATACCAACATTCAAAGCTTGTGAGTCCATATCAAAAGTTTGCGCATTCAGATTATTATAATCAAAACTGAAAAGTGCTGCTAGAAATAAAATTGTAAATAATTTTTTCATAGTTAATTTTTATTGGGTTTAATTTATGTAGTTGAATGCTCTAAAAGCATATTCACCACAAAGATAATAAGAATCATATTTTTGGGGAAGATAAATTAATATTTTGCTCATTTGAATGAGTATTCTTCATTGTACATTGAGTGAATCGTAGGAGACACCAGAAAAAGCAAAGAATCAGCACTATATCCAGCAATCCATGATTAATTAATGTCCAGATATATCATAACTCTTAACTTCGACAAATCATCATTATAGACGAACCCCTAATGCTGTGCTATTTTGCTAAATGGCATGTAGAACTATATTGCGAATTATTAATTTTACCTTTTGAAAATCAATCCTAGAAGCTGGAGACGTATATAACCCGAGAATAAAATATTAGAAAATATTCCTACTATTCAGACTTTATATCCTTCATTAATTCCTCTACCGCTCTTTCTAACTGTTGGTCTATACCCTTGTCTATTTTTCCCGGCATATTCTTAATTTTAATGGTGGGTTCAGTCTGGTTATTCTCCATCCAGTTACCCGATTTGTCTTTGGCACTTACGGGTACGACTCCCCATACGCTTCCATCGGGTAGTCTCTCCCACCCTGCAAAACTACAGGTTCCAGGTACTGGCATTCCTACAGTTTTACCGATTTCAAGATCCGTATATCCACATGCAAAACAATGCCCATCTGAATACATACTCTCATTAAGTAAAACCAAGGTAGGTTTCGTCCATCTAGAAGTGGGCTCCCCACCTACAACTTTAGCCTCCGTTTCGTAAGTGATAAAAGGTACCCCCGTAAAGAACATTGCAAGGTCAGCTACTAAGTCACCACCTCCATTAAATCGTGTATCTACAACCATGGCTTTTTTATCAAAATGTTTTCCCATCATATCCTGATATATACTTCTATATGGACCGTCCCCCATGCCTGGAATGTGCACATAACCTAACTGTCCATTACTTAGTTTATCTACTTCATTTTCGTTGATTTTAACCCAACGTTTATATAACAGGCTATTTTCTTTACGAAGCGTTATCGGCTTTACCGTAATAGTTTTTCTTTGATTCGTCTTTGGATCTAGTAGTTCTAATAAGGTAAACTTGCCAGCCTTTCTATTTAGGTACTTCGCGATATCTTGATCCTTATCTATAACAATACCGTCCAGTTTTTCTATGATCATTCCGGCTTTTACCTTATGACTTGCCTTATCTAACGGGCCACCAAGAATAATCTCATCTATAAGGATACCATCACCTTCATGATCGAAATTTATAAATATACCTAGGGATGCTGTTGCATCAGCATTATTTAACTTATTTCCTCTATATCTAGCACCTGCATGCGAGACATTAAGTTCTCCTAACATCTCAGATAGAGCCTCCGTAAGTTCGTAGGAGTTCCCGAGCTTAGGAATTATAGGTGCATAGGCATCATTCATAAGTTCCCAATCTATACCGTGGAAATCTGGATGATAGAAAATTGCATTTGTTCTGATCCATACATGATTATAAATTGCCACTCGCTCAGCAGAAGCATCATACTGCATCTCCCCTGATATTTTTACACCTTCTTTTTTCTCCTCTTTCATGTCAATTTTAGAAATCTTACCACTCGATAATAAAAAGAGATTTTTCATTTCTTTATCCCATTCTAAATTTCCAAAATTCGCACCTAGTTTAAGCACCATTTTAGTTTCTTTAGTTCTTAGATTAGTACTCCAAAGATTCATTTTGTCTTCAAATCTAGATAGGTAGTAGAGCGTGTCCCCTCCTTTAGATAGAACTGCATCCCCTAGTTTAGAAGAATGTATAGTCATCCGCTTGGTTCTATCTTTCATGTTTTCCCAGTCAAAATTAAGCGGTTCCACCTTAGCTTTCTTATCGTCCTTTTTGTCCTTCTTATCTTTTTTCTTGTCGTTTTTCTTATCCTCTTTTTTATCTTTTTCTAGTTCTTCTTTGATCTCTTTTTGTAATTTAAAATCATCCTCAGAAAGATTAAACTTATCCCAAGACTCTTGTGTGAAAAACATACTGTACACATCATATTCTGACTGTCCGCTTGTAGCATAGGATTTCATTCCATCACGATTACTGAACCACAACATTTGCTGACCATTATTTACCCACTTTGGAGAATTATCATTATAACCACTTTCGTTTAGGTTTACGCGCTTAGAACCATCTGCAGCCATTAGTAAGACTTCACTATTACTGAGTGACATACTCCAGTCTACAAGAAGCCATTTAGAATCGGGACTCCAGGTAAAATACTTATCCCCATCTCGCATATGAAATAAGTCATCTGGTGTCAGTAAAGTTACCTCTTGCTTAGTAGTTAAATTCAAAATCTTTAGAGTTCTTCTGCCTTCTATATATGCTAAGCTTTTACCATCTGGAGCATAAGCTGGTAGATAATTATCCTTATTGTTTTCTAAAACTGAAGTTTCTTTGACAATCGTAGAAGCATAGAAAAAAGGTTCTTCTTTTCGTGTTTTTTCAGTTTTATAAATACTCCATTTCCCATTACGCTCACTACAGTATACAACTGATTGTCCATCAGGGCCCCAAGTTATAAAGCGCTCTCGCTCCGGTGTATTTGTCAGTCTCTTCGTGTAAGACTCATCTACTGATGTTACAAAAACCTCCCCTCTTGCTATAAATGCTATCTCTTTACCATTAGGAGAGACAGCCATCTCATCTACACCACCGTTAATAGAGATATATTTATCATTGTTGTTGATATTCTGTGTTCTTATTTCTACTTCAACTTTTACAGGATCAGCACCGTTTTTCATCGTATAGATATCGCCATGATAACCGAATGCAATCGTCCCTGAACCAAAGCTTAGAAATCTTACTGGATGGAGTGTATAGTTGGTAAGCTTTTCATCGGCTCCTTTAGCATTTATATTTCTTCTGTAAATATTAAAACTACCGCTCTGTTCGCCTAGATAATAGAAACTTTGATCATCTATAAAAATAGGTGACCTAGCCTCTGTATCTGTATCCGTAAGCATAACATGTGTTTCTGAAGTCTGATCATATAACCAGATATCTCTAGTAATAGAAGAATTCTGATGCTTCCGCCAGTTGTTTTCTCCACCTTTTTTATCATGATAGAGGAATTTTGTCCCATCAGTATTTATACTGATTTTTTCTGCTGGAAAAGTAAAAACCATATCCACACCACCACCAGAAGAAGGTACTGAATATAATTCTGCCTGAGACCTATGAGGATATTGTCTGTGATTAACATGATCTTGTCTAAGCGCGCCAAAATATACTAGACTATCATTATTAGAAAAAGAATAGGGCTCTTCATCATTAGAGTGATAGGTCAATCGTTCTGCTTCACCACCTTCCGAACTCATAGAGTAGATGTCAAAATTCCCATAGCGATCAGATGCAAACGCTATCTTACTTCCGTCATTACTCCAGACAGCCTTGTGATCGTGTGCTTCATGAAAGGTCAGCTGCTGTGCCCTACCACCCTCTGAAGCAATCTTGTAGAGATCTCCTTTATGTGTGAAAATAAGCTCCGTACCATCTGGTGATATCTGTATAGATCTGAACCAATTATGTTCTGACTGAGCGTATAATATCTGAGTACAACACAAGCATAAGAGAACGAAAAATCTATTCATAATTTGACATATAATTGATACCCTAATTTACATTATTTTACAAGAATATAATCAATATCGAAAAATTATGATAGGAGGGTATTCTTCTAAGCTGGTTCAAAATAGGGTTTCAAAAACCATAGACAAATCGCAGAAGCAATAGAAAAGGATGCAGCTAAATACCAATAAGCAGTAAACCCAACATATTCTATTACAGGAAGGCCAGATATAGGTGCGAACAAAAATGACAAAGCAAACATCATTGACACAACGCCCATATATTTACCCTGATTCTGCTCATTAGCTCTTCTCATCGTTAATGAAGGTATTAGAGGAAAATTTATAACCTCACCTAACGCAACTAACAAACTATACAAGGCTATAGCTATCAGCGGATTAGGGACAAGGGACAGCATTATATAAGCGAGACCTATTAGTAAGGCACCCATTACTAGTGGTTTGAAATATTTGTTTTTTTGTTCTATAATATAAATTAGTGGCATCTCTAGAAAGAAAACAAGCAAGCCATTAATAGTAAAGAAAATTCCGATCAATTTTTCATCTAGTGCGACTACTTCTTTGAAATAAACGGGGACTGAGAATAGGATCTGAAAAAAGGCTATCATGTTTAACAGATTACAAAATAAGAACAGCATAAGTATCTTGTCTAGAAATGGTGATGCTGCTTGTATTTGCTCCTCTTTACTGATCTTTTTCTTTTTGACATTTCTGTGATTCAGTACTACAAAAAGAGCGATCAGAGCGCAGAAACTTGTCAGCCCATCTCCAATAAATAACCATTTATATCCTACAGAACCAGCAAGAAAACCTCCTATAGCAGGACCTATAGCCACTCCTAAATTTATTGCCATTCTCAATAATGAAAATCCACGCGTCTTGTTCTCAGGTCTGCCCCATAATATTACAGCACTAAATGCGGCGGGACTAAACATACTAGAAAAAACTGCCGTGAGGACCATCCAGATACTCAGAACATAGAAAGACTGAAAAAACAAAATACCTATAAAACCTATACCCATTCCTGTCAGGCTCATGGCCATTACTTTAAAATTTCCAATCGTATCTGTAAGATGACCCCCGATATTAGAGCCTATAAGTGCACCTAAGCCAAAACAAAAAAGTACGATTCCAGATTGCGTTTTGCTATATCCTAATTGTGATGTAAGATAAAGACTCATAAAAGGTATCACCATCTCGCCGCATCTGTTCACTAGGTAGATGAGTGCAAGAAACCAAACGTCCCTGTTTAGTCCTTGAAAAGAATTTTTATATAGTTGTATCAAATTCATATAACACAAAAGCCCTGTCGGTGCTTCGACAAGGCTATATTTTTTAAAGAAATAACAGACAAATCTTAGCCTCCTTGTGGAGTCTTATTATTCGAATATGTATTTCTGTTTCTCATATTAATAACAGTAATTCTTTGTAAAGCTATATAAAATATAGTTCTTATGCATTTCTAAGGTCGTATATATTTTATTTTAACTTTTTAGGATCTTATACCAATTCTGTTTTTAGATGACGGAAAAGGATTTAGAATTATTCAAAATGGATCAAGGCAAGAACGAATGAGTTC